>Ga0129308_1000140_pt1 | contig 126719 bp, 133 predicted proteins | sample L827metagenome_FD_94440 | JGI IMG/M metagenome (GOLD analysis project Ga0129308, IMG submission 94440) | Ring-tailed lemur group fecal microbial communities from Wisconsin, USA - L827 metagenome | ecosystem: Host-associated > Mammals > Digestive system > Large intestine > Fecal | place: USA...
AGCTGCTGGGCGAGTGCTATGAGAACGGCTGCGGTGTGACCAAAGACGAGGTCCGGGCGGTGGAGCTCTACCAAAAGGCATATAAGCAGGGGTATCTCCCCGCCGCGTGCAGCTTGGGCGTGTGTTACGAGTTCGGTACCGGGGTGGAGCAGGACCTCCAGAAGGCGGTGGAGCTGTACCGGTATGGAGCGGAGCGGGGCCACAGCGCAGCCCAGTGCAATCTGGGCTACTGCTATTACCAGGGCATCGGCGTGGCGGAGGACGACAGTGAAGCGGTGAAGTGGTTTACCAAGGCCGCCGACTTGGGCAGCATCCGGGCCAAATACCTATTGGGTGAGTGTTACCGCTTCGGCTACGGCGTGGAGAAGAACGAGACCAAGGCTGTGGAGCTGTACCGGACGGCCCACGACCGGGGCTATTTGGAGGCGACCTGCGCCCTGGGTCTGTGCTATGAGCTGGGGAAGGGCGTGGAAGAGAATAAAGCCCAGGCCGCCCAGATGTACCGCCAGGCGGCGGAGCGGGGCCTGGCCCGTGCCCAGTGCAACCTTGGCTTCTTCTACTACCATGGCATCGCAGTGGAGGAGAACAACGAGGAAGCCGCCAAGTGGTTTGAAAAGGCTGCCGCCCAGGGACAGGCTCGGGCCCAGGAGCTGCTGGGGGAGTGCTATGAGCACGGCTACGGCGTGGAGCAGAACCTGACCCGGGCGGCGGAACTGTACCGCCGGTCAGCGGATCAGGGGTATGCCTCCGCCCAGTACGCGCTGGCCGACTGCTACATGAACGGCAGGGGTGTAGCAGCAGACCAGGCCAGGGCGGCAGAGCTGTACCGGTCCGCCCATCAAAAGGGCTACGACCCCGCCACATGCCTTTTGGGCCTGTGCTATGAGCAGGGCCTGGGACTCCCCGTGGACCTGGGAAAAGCCTTCCAGCTGTATCAGGAAGCCGCAGAGAAGGGCAACCGGCGTGCCCAGTGCAACCTGGGTCTGTGCTACCACCGGGGCACCGGGGTGGAGAAGGATTCGGATAAGGCCTTTGCGTGGTTCAGCAAGTCTGCCGGACAGGGATATGCCAGGGGACAGTACTGTCTGGCCTCCTGTTATGAGGAGGGCTGCGGCGTCCAAGCAGACCGGAACAAGGCTCTGGAGCTGTATCGTAAGGCGTTCCAGGGTGGCTACGACAAGGCGAAGGAGGCTCTCCAGCGGCTGGAGAGCCGGCAGGAGAGCAAAAAGAGCCCACGGAAGGGGCTCTTTGGGTTCTTCAAAAAGTGATATATAGGATATGTAAAAAAGAAGGAGACAGCGTCGCTGTCTCCTTCCTTTTAGTGATCCAGGGCCTCAATGGCCGCCTTGGCTGCCATCTGTTCGGCATCCTTTTTGCTCCGTCCGGAGCCGGTACCCACAGCGACACCGTTCAGGTCCACCTCGACAAAGAACCGCTTGTCGTGGTCGGGGCCCTCCTCACCGGTGAGACGGTAGCGCAGCACTTGGCCGCTCTCCCGCTGGACCAGCTCCTGAAGGGCGGTCTTATAGTCCCGGGGCTTGGTCAGCCCCGCCACCTCGCGGCTGAGAATATACTTCTGGATGATCTTCCGGGCAGAACCGATGCCGCCGTCCAGATAGACCGCCGCCAGTACCGCTTCCACGGCGTCGGCACGGATCGAGGGCCGGTGTCGGCCTCCACCGGCCTCCTCACCCTTGCCCAGCTGGAGGTATTCCCCCAGCCCGAGCTCCTCGGCCACGATCACCAGACTGTCCTCACAGACCAGAGCGGCCCGGGTGCGGGTCAGCTCGCCTTCAGGCAGGTCGGGGTGGTTGCGGTACAGATGATCGGCCACTACCATACCGAGAATGGAGTCGCCCAGAAACTCCAGACGCTCGTTGCTCTGGAGCTTGCCGCGGCTCTCGTTGGCGCAGGAACTGTGGGTCAGCGCATTTTCCAGCAGCGCCGGATTCTGAAAGGTGTAGCCCAATTTTTCTTCTAAGGTTTTCATGTCCATCTCCTCAGACAAGGCAAAGCTCCGCCGACGGCGGAGCTTTGCGTGTTTTGAATCAATCGACCTTGTTCTGCAGGAAACGGACCAGGTCGCCTACGGTGGAGATAGAAGCAATCTCCTCCTCGCTCAGCTCTTCGATTCCGAACTCATCCTCCAGAGCCATGGACAGGTCCACGATCTCGACGGAGTCGGCGTTCAGGTCGTCGGCAAAAGAAGTGTCCATAGTAATGCTGTCCGCATCTACGGTGAACTGCTCAGAAATGAGCGCACACAGTTTCTCAAAGATCATATTCGTTGCTCCTTCGTTTGTGCCCCGGGCACTTTTTCTTTCCTTACTATATGCAGAATTTTCCCGACTGTCAATAGGATTTTTCTGATTTGTGTGGTTTGCCGATAAGAAGACGGAGAAGGCTTCATACTTCCACTTGCATTTCAGCGAAATAGGCGCGAGTAACCGCTTGGAGTTAACGCTGCGGAAGAAAAAATAGAGGCGATATGCGGAAATATTTCGTAACGGATTGCATCTGAAATACAATTTGCGGGAGCAGCCGATGGCTCAAAAATCTGGATAAGCAAAGAAAAAGAAGCACCTGCGCCGAAAGCAAGTGCTTCTAAGTCGGAGTATAGTGATGGAATCAAAAAAAGAAATCGGAGAGTTCGATAAGAACTCTCCGATTGGTCCGAGTGACTAGATTCGAACTAGCGGCCTCTTGAACCCCATTCAAGCGCGATACCAAACTTCGCCACACCCGGAAATTATTGCCGGTGTCATGCACCAGACAGCTTTGATATAGTAACACAGTGTTAAGAAAAAAGCAAGCCTTTTTTAAAAAATTATGTAAAGAATTGGCCGCACAGAGTTCCTATTTAATAGGAGAGGGATAAATTGCGTTATAGGATATTTCGTTACATGGAATAAAAATGCCTGGAATCGTATGATTCCAGGCATTTTGCGCAGGGATAGTGGAAAGAAGAGAGAGTGAGAAAGGGGGTATTTCTTGGCAATGCCATAACCAAAGGGCATGTTCCGATGAGAAGGGAGGATGCCTTGGCCGGGTAGCATAGCGCTCCTTAAGAAGAGAATAGGCATACGTCGTTCTTCACAACAGGAAAGAAATCATTTGGCGATTTTCTTCTGATTGATAGGAGCTTGTTCCTTGGGAATACGCTCACCCGTTTCCGGATCAACATACCAGATAGCAAAACCGGTAAATGCGTAGATCAGAGAAATGATGGGGACAAGGTAGCACAGAAATACGTATGGAATGTATTCCGAGTACAGAACGCCCAAGGTTCCACAGAAATAGACGGCGTTCGTGTGCCAAGGCATCAAAGTGCCGCCCAAGGTTCCGCAATCCTCCATGGTACGGGACAACACGTCGGGAGAGACGCCCTTTTCACGATAGATGGGGGCAAACAGCTTACCAGTCAGAACATGAGACATGGACATAGTGCAACCGATGGCACCGGACAGATAAGAGACCACCATAGTGCTGAATACCAGAGAGAAGACGGAGTTGACTTTTTTGATAAACAGATTTAGGAAGTTGTTTAGGATTCCCATCTTGTCAAGCATTCCGCCAAGACCCATGGCGAAAATCATGATCATCATGATATCGTACATACTGGAAATACCGCCGCGGTTCAGCAGCTTGTCTACCAGAAATACACCGGAATCAATGGAGAAGCCCTTGTGCATGGCGGTGACCACTTGGATGAAGGTGGATCCCTGAGACACCATTGCGGAGATGCCGCCGAAAACCGCGCCCAACAAGATGGTAGGCAGAGCAGGCAGCTTACAGACCAGCATGATAATGACCAGAATCACAGGAATCAGGGCAACAAAGCCTAGTGTGAAGTTATCAGACAGGCCCTGCATATATTCAATCACTGTGCTGGGGTCATAGTTTTCAGTGGAGTAACGGGAACCAATGACAGCAAAGATGATGGCGCTGATGATCAGGCCGGGAATGGTGTTGTAGCACATGGACTTAATGTGGCCAAACAGGGTGCCGCCAGCCATAGCGGGAGCTAAGTTGGTTGTATCCGAGAAGGGGGACATTTTGTCGCCAAATAGGGCACCACAGATGACGGCGCCAGCGATGATGCCGGCAGGGAAGCCCATGCTCAAGCCGATACCCATACAGGCCAGGCCGGCAGAAGCAGCGGAGCCGTAGGAGGTGCCGGTCAGAGTAGACAGAATAGCGCAGAGCAGAAGCGTGGCGGGAAGGAAAATGCTGGGCTGAATGATTTTCAAGCCGTAGTAAATCAGCGTGGGGACAGTGCCGCCCAGAATCCAGGTGCCGATCAAGCAACCCACAGCCCCGACAATTACGACAGACTGGAAACCATCTCTTACGCCTTGGAGAGCAAAGTTTTCAACGACCTGCCAGTCGAGCTTTCTGATTTTGCAATACACAAACATAATTACCCAGGTGAGGAACAGAGGAACCGCCAGATTCAGTCCGCCTCGGACACAGACCACGATTTCTGCAATGATGATGACCATTAGAAGAATGGAATCTATCATAGAAACGGAGATTTTTTTCTCGGCTGTTTTTTCCATAAAATTTTCCTCCTTAGTGTGCAATGACCAGAATCATCCATATCTTATCGTTCTAACCGTTGCAAATGTTGACAACTACCTCTCTCTCCTGCTCTTACCACAAGAAAATGCCCATCCCATTTTTAGAGTGCTGCGTGTGCTTAACCTAAAAATCCTTGGATGTGAAGTATACTCGAGCGACTCGTTCTGTAATATGGGTAAACATTGCGAGCCGGGTCTCTCCCATAAGGTGGCCGATTTCCAGACCGGAAATCTGATTTCCCATACTGTCTTTACCAAACAAGGTTACTTCATCCCCGATTTGACAATCGACGCCAGTTACATCAACAAAGCTCTGATCCATAGCGGTACCGACAAATTTGCATCGTTGCCCATTGATGAGCACAGGAGCTCCGCTCACTGCAAAGCTGCGCAGATATCCATCGCCATAGCCGATGCCGATGGTGGCCACCTTGGCTGGAGCTTTTGGCATAAATGCACGGCCATAACCGACGCTTTCTCCGGGCTGGATGGTGCGCAGGTTGACAATCAAGGTTTTCCAGCTGGCGGATTCTTCCACGCCAACAGGATTCCAGTCGTCCTGCACGGAGGAGTAACCGAGGTATAAGCTGCCTACACGCACATGGGTACAGATGGGGTAGGCCTCCTTCAGCCAAGTGGTGGCGCCGGTGTTGCAGCAGTGGACAAATCGAGGGGAGATACCGGCCGCCTTTATCTGTTCCAAGGCTTGTTGGAACAAGGCGAACTGTTGACGAGTAAAGTCATTGCCCGCACCCTGGTTTGCCTGATCCGCAGTGGAAAAGTGAGTGTAAACGCCGTCGATTACAATGTTTCCCAAGCGTTTTATATACTGAAGAAGGTCCGCCAGCTCTTGACCGGGCTTTACTCCGATGCGGTTCATACCTGTTTCAATTTTCAGATGAGCCTTGACGAAAGAAAGCCCGTGACTCGTGGCCTCCCTGCTGAGCAGGTCAGCGTCCTGCTTTAAAAAGAGCGGGATTTGGATACCTCGTTCTACTGCTATCGGGATAGAGTAAGCTGGAACCGGTCCTAAAATCATGATTTCAGATTCCACGCATCCGGAGTCCAAAATCTGGCAGGCCTCAAAAATACGAGCCGTGGCCAACAGGCGAACGCCGCACTGGTGAACTAAATAATTGGCGACAGGAACAGTCCCCAGACCATAAGCATTGCTTTTAATGACTGGAAGTACCTCGGTACCGTTGGTATACTGCCTGATTTTTTCCAAATTGCGGCCAATGGTGTCTAAGTTAATATTAAGGCGGCTGTTGTAACAATTAATATCCATGTCAATCCCTCTTGCGTATTGCATGATGTATACATTTTAGCATTAAAATAGGACCCAAGCGTATGCGTTTCGTGTGTCAAGAATGGGCGGCTCTGTGATGAAGGAGAAAACGTCCGGGCAATTTTCCAGTCGGCTTTTGGTCCTGGAAAATGATCTGTCCGCTGACAATTACTGCCTCTATTCCATTGCTAAGCAACTTGGGTTGAGCAAAAGTAGCTCGGTCTCGAACTCGATTAGGATCAAATAGAGTGATGTCAGCCCAGTAACCCGGTTTCAAATGGCCAATCCGCTCTAAACTGTAGATCCGAGCAGGAAAAGCAGTCAGCTTATGAACTGCCGCGGCGATTCCTTCAGGAGCAGACAAATCGGCATACTGGTTCAGATAGCGGGTAAACGCTCCAAATAGTCTGGGATGGTGCTTTTCACCGACAGGAATACCGTCACTGCACACCATGATTCTGGGAGAAGACAGGGCTGCGGTGACATCCTCCTTAGACATGCCTTGCAGGATAGCGGCTACTTGGCCACGTTCCTCTAGGAGCAGATCTAAAATAAATTCTCCTGGGTCCTTCTGCTGACGAATTCCGCCTTCGTAAAGACTCAATCCTTCCAAGTTGCGGTTCTTCTCTGACGAAACTGAGGCGATACGGATATGATCGTAGCCTATGTTGGTCACGCGGTTATCCCAGCCGGGCATACCGTTGCGCAGTACAGCCAAAATTTCACCACGTTTTTCCTGATTCTGTAGCAACTCCACCAGACCATCCATTCCGCCGTTCATGGTCCAAGGGGGAAGGATTACAGTCATAGTGGTACTGGAAGCATCATAAGGATAACAGTCTCCATAAATCTGCAGACAGGCGGCCTCTTCCTCAAGTCTGTCCAGAACTAGTTTTACTTTGCCGTGATTGGGTTTGCCGACGGCTTTCAAATGTGAGAGGATTAGTTGCGTGCCAGAGGCCTTTGAAATCGCAATGGCCTCGTCTACGGCCTCCAAGAGTCGATTTCCTTCGTTGCGTATGTGGGAGGTATAGATACCACCTTTTTGTGCGCATATGTTGGCGAGTTTTGTAAGTTCTTCCGTATTTGAAAACACGCCGGGAGCGTATACCAGACCGGAGGACATGCCGAAAGCACCGTGCTCCATGTCACGAGAGAGCATCTCGGACATCCGGGTGAGTTCGCCGGAGGTGGGCGATCGATCGGCAAAGCCCATGGCATTGATGCGTAGACTGCCATGGCCTACAAAATGCCCCTGATTGATGGCCATTCCGTGCAGAGATACCGCTTGGCGATAACCGTTCAAATCCCGCCATGGCCAGCGGTCCCCTCCGCCAAGAACCGAGGCGGAGTACTTACGGATGTCCTGTTCAGCATGGGGATGGAGAGGATAGGCCGAGATGCCGCATTGGCCAGTTAATTCGGAAGTAACTCCCTGGGAGGCCTTCGCTAAACAATTTGGATCTTGCCAAACCGAGATTTCGGAGTGGGCATGGACGTCGATGAACCCGGGACATACGACCAAGCCATCCGCCTCCAGCAAAGTTTTGGCCGCTGTGCCGAGGTCACCCATGGCTACAATTTTTCCCTGGCAGATTCCAATATCTTGGGGATATCCATTTGCGGTCAGGCTTCCGTCATAGACGGAACCATGTCGGATGAGCAGATCATATTCCATTGCGGTATATCCTTTCCAAGAGGGAATATTGGATTGGAGGTTATTTACTGAGCGTTGTTCTCCAGATACTGGAAGGCTAACGCCGCTTGTAGGGCCACACCATTGACCAAACCGTCTTCATCAAGGTTAAATAAGGGGCTGTGCCAAGGGTGCTGTGTATCCTTGTCCGGGTTTCCAACGCCAAGAAACCAGAAAGCGCCCGGCACCTTTTCTAGGTAATATCCAAAATCTTCACAACCCAGTCGGGAACCGGGGAGGGGAGTAAAACAACCCGTGCCAAACAAAGAGACAGCTGTATCGTGAAGAAAATCTACCATCTGAGGGGCGTTAATGGTAGCAGAGTAGCTCTTTTTACGAGCAAACTTGTAAGAGCCGCCATAAGCCTTGGTGATCCCATCCAGCATTTCATCAATGCGGGTAATGGTACGCTCTCGTACTTCAGGTTTCAGTGTGCGGAGGATTCCTTCCAAATGGACATCATTGCAGATAACGTTGCGGGTCTTACCGCCGCTGATAGCGCCGAACGTAATGACGGCGGAATCCAAGGGATTGAGTTCGCGGGAAATCAAGGCCTGGACGGCCGAGATAAATTGGCCAGCAATCACGATGGCATCTACACCGCGGTGAGGATAGGCACCATGAGCGCCAACGCCGCAGATGTCAATCATTAGCCAATCAGAGGCGGCCATAACTGCCTCGCTTTTGGTAACGACCATGCCAGTTGGATAGTCGGGGTCTACGTGGAGACCAAAAATAGCATCTACATTGTCCAGAGCCCCATCCCGAATCATGGGGACAGCGCCGCCTTCCCGCTCTTCATTTGGCTGGAAAATAAATTTTACGCTGCCGTGCAGTTCGCTTCTATGGGCAGTGAGGAGTCGAGCCGCACCCAGGGCAATTGCAACGTGGGCGTCATGTCCACAGGCGTGCATCATGCCGTCAGTTTCGGATTTGTACGGAAGGTCCTTAACCTCAGTGACCGGGAGAGCGTCCATATCAGCCCGCAAAGCAACAACGGGGCCGGGCTTTTCACCACGCAGCAGCCCCAGTACGCCGGGGTACGGGGCACCTACGTTGCGCGTTACTTCAATACCAAGAGATTCCAATACGCTGGCGATAAAATCAGCGGTACGGAATTCCTGGGAGCCAATTTCGGGATGCCGGTGGAGATCACGTCGGTATTCGACTACGGAATCGAAGAGGCCTTTGGATTCAGCGAGAAAATCAATCATGGGGATCCTCCTTTTTGATACGGTCAGCCATACCCCATGGGATGGCTGACCGTATCACTATGTATTATTTTGATGGGATTAAATTAAAGAACCATAACCGGGGCCCATGGGCAGGCCAATCATAACCCAGATCACCAGGAAGAGAATCCAAGTTACAGCGCCAATGACGGAATAAGGCAACTCATAGGCAATAACAGTACCGGTTTTTGCCTTGGGCTCATACTGCTGGGCATAGCCAAGCATGATGGCCAGATAAGGCAGACAGGGGGTGATATTGTTGGTCAGGCCGTCGCCCATACGATAAGCAACCTGAACAGCGGCGGGGTTGATGCCGGCAATCATGAACATGGGAACGAAGATGGAAGAGATCAGAGCCCACTTGCCGTTGGCGGAACCCATAAACATGTTGATGAAGCAAATCACGACTACAAAAACAGCGAGTAGCAACGCGGGAGGCAGACCAAGACCGCTTAACCAGTTACCGCACACCACGGCGATGACAGTAGCCACCTTGCTGGTTCCGAAAACAGAGATGAACTGGGAAGCGAAGAAACAAATCAGGAAGAAGCTGGCCAGAGTTCCAAGTTCTTTCTGCATCATGGGAAGCGTATCGCCAAAATTCTTGATAGAACCGGTGATCTTACCATAAATGTAGCCGGAAACATAGAAGAGAACAAAGATAATGGTGGGGATACACTTAAAGAGGTAGCCAGTCATAATAGTACCGTCTTCAGGCGCGGCAAAGGGCAGACCGGGGATAGTGAGCAGACCGCATAGGGCAATTACGGCGACCATGCCGAGCAGGCTGGCCTTGAGAGCCTTTTTCTCAATGGCGGTCAGGGGTGTATATTCGTCGGCAGACTTCAGGTTGGCGGTGCCAAGCCCTTCCCTAGTCAATCTGGGCTCGATGAACTTTAAGCTAATCCAGGCGCAGACAAACGTCATGAAGAAGGAAGAGGCAAACAGGAAGTACCAACCCATCATGGGGTTAGCCACATAGCTTGGATCGAGAGTCTGGGCGGCAGCTTCTGTCATAGCGCCCAGAGAAGCGTCTGCGGACCCGGGGAGAATATTGGCACCGAAACCAACTGCGACAGAGCCATAGGCAAGGAACAGACCATCCAATGGGTTGCGGTTAACCGACTGATACATCATGGCGACCAGAGGAGGAAAGACGATAAAAGCGGCATCGCCGGCCAGGTTTGCGATGACACCGATGAAAGCGACGATCAGAGACATCTTCCATGCACTGCTGGAAGCACCTGCGCTTTTCAGCACGGCGTTCAGCATGCCGCTGTGGGTGGCCACGGCCATGCCCAAGGTGCAGATGGGAACGGTGATCATAGGGGCAAAGGTCATCCAGGTTTTGCCCATGTCTTTCAAAAAATCAGCCCAAGCGGCAGAGGTCATCAAGTTAACGACTGCCACAGTTTCACCTGTTGCGGGATTGATGACAGATACACCGGCTTTAGCGAGAATAAAGGACAGAACCAAGGCAATCACAAACAGCCAGATAAACAGATATGCGGGGTGGGGGATCTTGTTGCCGAGCCGCTCTACTGCGTAGAGAAAACCTTTGTTTGCAGATATTTCTTTGCGTGACATATAGAATCCTTCTCCCTTCAAATTTTTATGATCGCTTCGTGGAGCGTACAAAAACAGCGCCCCATGAAAGTGCCATACAACGGTTTATGTATGCATCTCCTCGATAAGGTCCTTCATGCGGCGAAGACCTTCTTCGATGTTTTCTTCCGAAGTGGCATAGGAAAAACGAATGTATTTGCCGGTGGTATCTCCCAGGCCGATGGCGGGGACGGTGGCTACATATTTTTCTTCCAGCAGTTTCTGGGCAAACTCTGTGCTGCTCATTCCAAGACCGGATACGTCCACCATAATATAAAAGGCACCGTAGGGTTTGACATAGGACAGGCCTGGAATCTCGTCCAAGAGTTTCATAATCAGCTTGCGGCGGTTGGCAAAGGCGGCGATCATCTCGCTGACCTGCTTCTGCGTATTTTTGGAATCCATGGACTCGGACAGTCCCACTTGGATAAACGTGGGGGAGCAGGTGGTGGAGTATTGGTGTGTACGCAGAATACGGGCAGCCAGTTTTGCGTCGGCAGCGATATAGCCGAGACGCCAGCCGGTCATGGCAAACGTCTTCGAGAAGCCGCTGATGATGATCGCGTGATCCCTCATGCCGGGAAAAGATGCCACGGAATAGAACTTGGAGCCGTCATACACCAGGCGGCTGTAAATTTCATCAGCCAGGACCAAAAAGTTATGTTCCACAGCCAGCTTGCAGATGGCCTCCAGGCTTTCCCGGCTGAAAACGGCTCCCGTGGGATTGCTGGGGTTGTTAAGAATCAGCATTTTGGTCTTGTCGGAGACGGCGGCCTGCACAGCCGCAATATCAACCTGAAAACCGGTTTTGGCATCCAGAGGAATATCTATGAACTTGGCCCCGCACATATTGACCAGACATTTGTAGGAGATAAAAGCGGGGGTCAGCACGATCACCTCGTCGCCTTCGTCCACAAAGGTCATAATGGTGTTGTTTAGGGCTTCTGCGGCGCTGCTGGTCACCAGAATTTCCGTTTCAGGATCATATTCCACGCCGGTTTCCTGATGAATATAACCCTTGAGTACTTTACGCAGAGCGGGGAGACCACGGTTTGAGGTGTATTTGGTCTGGTTATTGGTAATGGCACGAATAGCGGCTTCCTTGATGTCGGATGGGGTATTGAAGTCGGGCTCACCGGCGCTGAAAGGAATGACGGGCCGTCCCTCGGCGCGCAGAACAGCTGCACGGTCTAAGATGGTGCGGATGGGGGAGGCCTCAACCTTCTCCAGGCGTTTGGCACCTTGACTCAGGTCATAAGAACTGATCATTTGGATATACCTCACTTTCGTTCAATATTGAATCGGCCATCTTTTTGGCAAGATAGACTTGAATGGATTGGCTGGAAGCAGAACGCCGAGCAGAGCAAGCGTTTATTGGTTGGAAAACTTCGGGTTAGCGTACACGCCTTTGTCGACTACATTCTGCCAATGCTCTCCACGGCAGACGGCGAGACAGCCCAGAGCGCACTGGACGGCCATGCGGTCGGTGGCTTCCCGTGTCAGCGCGGCGGAGTGCGGAGTACAGATCAGGTTCTTGGCGGTGAATACCGGGTTGTCCGCAACGGCGGGTTCCGTACTGTATACATCCACGGCGGCTCCGGCGATTGCGCCGCGATTTAACGCGTCGGCCAGATCCTGTTCGTTGACGATGGGGCCGCGGCTGGTATTGATAAGCAGAGCTGTCTTTTTCATCATGGACAATTCTCTGCTGGTGATCATGTCCCGGGTCTCAGGGGTCAAAGGATTATGGATCGTGATGATATCACAGTCCTGAAGCAGCTGATCCAGGTCGTCGTAGTACTCACAACCGGCATCCTCCACCTTTTTGCGGTTGTGGGAGTGGCTGAAGCCGGCAGTCCTCATACCTACGGCCTGGCAGAGCTCCGCGACGATGCGGCCAATCGCGCCTACGCCGATGATGCCAACTTTTTTACCGTTAAGCTCAAAGGCTTTGCCGGCGTCCCGGATTTTCCAGTTGCCCTCGCGCAGCTGAGCGTCGGCTTCCTTGATATTTTTTGCCAAGGCAAACATGCTGGCGACAGCGTGTTCCGCCACTGAGCGGTTGTTTGCACCGGGGGTGAAGACTACGGGGATTCCTAAAGAAGTGGCATGTGCCACATCCACATTGTCATAGCCTACTCCGGTCCGTCCGATTACCTTCAGGTTGGGGCAGCGGTCGATAATATCGGCGGGACAAAGTCCGACGCGGATAATAAAGGCATCTGCATCCTGAAGCTGGTCCAGGTAGGAGGCGGGTTCGGCGGAATTGGCAATATACAGTTCCACTCCGTTCTCCTTTAAAACATCAAGACCGGCTTGACTTAACGGGTGAGTTAAAACAAATTTCATAATGCGATCGTCAGGCTCCCTTCCGTCTGTTACTTTTTCTCATCGGTATAGGTGTACCAGCCCTTACCGGTTTTCCGACCGAACTCGCCCTTTTTGTACTTCTCGATGACCAGAGGGCTGGGTTTGTCGTTCTCATCGCCGCTCTCGGCGTAGCGGTCCCGGCGGACATAGTAGTTCACGTCGATACCGGTGAGGTCCATGAGGCGGAAGGGGCCCATGGGGTAGTTCAGACCCTTCTCGCAGGCGGTGTCGATATCCTCCACCGAGGCGATGCCCTTTTCCAGCAGCAGGCAGGCTTCGCGGGTGACGGCGGCGTTGATGCGGTTGGCGACAAAGCCGGCGATCTCCTTCTGGATGATGATGGGGGCCTTACCGGTGTTCATAGCAAAGCCACGGGCAACCTGGATGGCCTCCTCACTGGTGTGGGGACCCCGGACGATCTCCACCAGCTGCATCACCAGTGCGGGGTTGAAGTAGTGAATATTCATCAGGCGCTCGGGGTGCTCGGTGACGTCGGCCAGCTTGGAGCTGACCAGGTTGGAGCTGTTGGTGCCCAGGATGGTGTCGGGCTTGCACACCTTGCTGATACGCTGGAACAGGTCCCGCTTGACCTGGAGGTCCTCGATGATGGCCTCGATGATCAGGTCGGCCTGGGCGGCAGCCTCCTCCACGTTCTGGGAGAAGGACAGGTTGGCAGTCACCTGGTCACACTCTGACTGGGTGATGCGGCCCTTGGCCACGCGGCCGGCCAAGTATCCGACGGCCCACGTTTCCGCTTTTTCCAGGGCGGCGGGGAAAGAATCACAGAGAATCACTTTATAGTTCTGAGCGCGGCCATTGAGGACGGAGTTCATGGCAATCTGCTGGCCCATAGCCCCGGCGCCTACCACAACGATAGTCTTGATCTCTTCGATTTTCATAATCCATGCAACCTTTCTTTTTTTGCTCTAAGGGCCCTTAGTCCATTTTTTCGATGATAGCAGCCATGGCCTGCCCGCCGCCGATGCACAGGGTAGCTAGGCCGTAGCGACCGCCGGTGCGCTGGAGATTATGGAGCAGGGTCACAATCAGCCGGGCGCCGGTGCAGCCAAGGGGATGACCCAGGGCGATGGCACCGCCGTTGATGTTGACCTTGGCGGGGTCCAGACCAAGATCCCGAATGCAGGCCACGGACTGAGAGGCAAAGGCCTCGTTCAGCTCCACCAGGTCAATCTGATCCAGGGTCATGCCGGTGCGCTTTAGAATCTTGTTGGTGGCGTAGTAGGGACCGTAGCCCATGATGGCGGGGTCCAGGGCGGCGGTGGTGATGTCCACAATCTTTGCCAGGGGCTTCAGGCCGGTTTCCTTCACCTTGTCCTCGGACATGAGCACCAGGGCGGCGGCGCCGTCATTAAGGCCGCAGGCGTTGCCGGCGGTGACGGTGCCGTCTGGCTTGACAATAGCCCGCAGCTTCGCCAGAACATCCATGGAGGTACCGGGGCGAGGGAACTCGTCGGTGTCAAAGACGAAGGTGCGTTTCTTCTCCACTACCTCAACGGGGACGATTTCCTTCTTGAAATAGCCCGCCTCAATGGCGGCGGCGGCCCGGCGCTGGCTTTCCACGGCGAAGGCGTCCTGCTGCTCTCGAGTGATATTAAATCGCTCAGCTACGTTTTCGGCAGTCTTGGTCATACTTAGGCCGGTGCCGTAGACGGAGGCAGGGGCGGCGGTACTGCCGGCCTCGATATTGGAGTCCACCAGGGTGTTCTTGTTGCCGCCCCAGCGGCTGCCCCGCAGATAGACGGGGGCGCGGCTCATGTTCTCGGTACCGCCTGCTACGATGACGTCGGCTTGGCCGCACCAGATCTCTTGGCAGCCACAGAGGGTGGCCTGCATGGCGGAGGCGCACAGGCGGTTTACGGTAAAGCCGGGTACGTTCTCAGGTAGCCCGGCCTCCAGAGCGGCGCAGCGGGCGATATTGGAGGCTTCCGTGCTCTGACGTACCTCGCCTAAGATCACCTCGTCCACCATAGCGCCGTCCACCTCAGCCCGGGCCAGAGCCTCTTTGATGACCAGCGCGCCCAGCTGATGAGCTGGAACGCTCTTCAGGGAGCCCCCGTACTTACCAATGGCGGTTCGGACGGCACCCATGATATAGACATTTTTCATTTGCGAAAGCTCCCTTCACAATATTGCGGCTGGCTGGATTGCTTACTCCTATCGAATTCAAGCATAAATGATGCCAACTGTTGAAAGGAAACTGGAATTATAAAGAAAAAAACCTGGAAAGCCTTGTCATTCAATTTTTTGGAAAAAACGATGCGGCAAGCGAAAGGAAATAAAAGGATATTACGCCTGGAAATTTGATAAAAAAGTGCAAAAAGTGCAATCGATGATGTGCAAAGTGCAAACGCCGATCCGGAAAACTGCACAACCATGGGATAAGAGAGGCGCGAATTGGAGGCTGGAGAGCCCAGAGAAGAAAATTGGGAAGAATCAATAAATACTTCCTAATTTGTTCAGATAATATAGAGGAATCCTTGAACCATGGTGCGGTAGGGAAGATTCAGAAGTGGCAAAAAGAGTAAAAAAGAAAGAACGGTGTCAGAACTGTGAATATCCAATTCGACACCGCTGCTGTTTAATATACAATTTTTGTAAGCTGTGATGACTTTAACACGATGAAAAATTAGCGTCAATGGTCGTTTTATACAAGCAAATTGGGGTTAGACGACAGAACCTCCTAAATTTTGTGAAAAATATGTGGAACGTGGAATGGCAGAGCAGGGGCAAAGGCTGATCGTGACTGGTTTTAAACCGGGAGAAGGTTTTATTGGTTAGAATCACGAAATATGTCGAAACGGAGAAACAGGAAAATATTGGATTTCACATCGGCGCAAATTGGTATGATTTATGCTTGCATAAACCGGTAAAGAGCGGGTTTTGTATATGCCAGCTATTTTAGTGCGATGTAAGAAAGTGAGTGTTATTGCAGTGGAATTTGAAAATATTCTGTATGAAAACCGAAATGGAATTTTATATCTGACACTGAATCGTCCAGAGGCCAGGAATGCGCTGACGCCAGAAATGTGGAGAGATATCAGCACCGCGGTTCAACGAGCCAGAGAGGATGATTCCATTAAAGTGGTCATCGTGACAAGCGCCGGGGACAAAGCATTGGCGAGCGGCGCGGATATCCGTGAAATCCATGACCGGGATTACTTGAAGATGCTGCTTGGTACGGCACCTGTGGCGCTGAAAAATCTGGAAGATTTGTATAAGCCGGTGATCTGCGCCATCAATGGGTATGCGCTGGGCGGCGGCTGCGAGCTGGCCATGGCATGCGACATCCGTATTGCGACCAGGCGGTCGAAGTTTGGACAGCCGGAAGTGAATCTGAGTATCATTCCGGGCGCCGGCGGAACACAGCGGTTGGCCCGGCTGGTAGGCTTAGGCAGGGCCAAGGAGCTGATCTATACCGGAAGGATCATCACAGCCGAAGAGGCGAAAAGCATCGGCCTGGTTAATATGGTGACGGAGGATGACAGAGAATCGCTGATGGCAGAGGCCGAGCGAATCGCGCAGCAGATCATGGCCAAAGGTCCTGTGGCCATTACGATGGCTAAAATGGCAATCAATCTGGGCTATGAGACAGACATCAATACCGGTTTAATGATCGAGCGCTTAGCCCAAACCATCGCGTTCAGTACCGAAGACAGAAAAGAGGGGACCGCTGCCTTTTTGGAAAAACGGTCCGCCGAGTTCAAAGGACGTTAAATGGTCCGCTGCGTTAGAAAGCATACCAGATTACTTTGTAACGCCGGAGTCGTGATAAAGTTTCAAGTTTGAGGAGGAATTTGTTATGAAACCCATGGAAGGCATCCGAGTAATTGAACTGTCTACTATGCTGGCCGGTCCGATGACCGCTCGAATCCTGGCGGAGTGGGGGGCTGACGTGATCAAGGTGGAGTCCATGAATGGTGATGCGTGGCGAAAACAGGCCGGCACGACCATGTCGCCGTGCACAAAGGACGCCAACCCAAATTTTGATATGCAGAACCTGAACAAGCGCTTTGTCTCGCTGAACATGCGCACCCAAAAGGGCCATGACGCCATGATGAAGCTGCTGGAAAACGCGGATGTACTGGTGACAAACTACCGTGTTCAGGCGCTGGAGGGAATGGGGCTGGCCTATGAGCAGCTGAAAGACCGCTTCCCGCGTCTCATTCACGGTTCGGTTCTGGGCTACGGCGCCGAAGGCCCGGAGAAAGACCGCCCTGGCTATGACTATACTGCCTTTTTCTCCAGGAGCGGCCTGATGGCTGACCTGGCTCCCTCTGGCGGAGAGCCTCTGGTTCCCGTGGGCGGTATCGGGGACCACAGTGTGGCTGTGGCCCTGGCCGGCGGCATCGCCGCCGCGCTGTACCGCCGGGAAGTGACCGGGCAAGGGGACAAGGTGGATGTCTCTCTGCTCCAGTCCGGCGCGTTCATTGCCTCAACTGGTGTATTGAACGGCTTTAACGGACGTAAGCTCCCGCGCAATCGCTACGACTGCGGACATGCGGGCAGCAATACTTACCAAGGTTCCGATGGCGAGTGGTTCTATCTGGCCATCATCGACTACCGCCGCTTCCCCGAGTTCTGCCAGGTCATCGGGATGCCTGAGATTGCCACAGATCCCAGATTCTGTACTGCGGATGTCTATTACAAAAACAAGGCCGCGCTGACCAAAATCTTTGATGCCAAGTTTGCCGAGCATCCCGTGTCCTATTGGCATGAGCTGCTGGACAAGCATGACCTGCCTCACGAGGTGTTGCGCCACTTCAAGGATATTCCCGAGGATCCCCAGGTGAAGGCCAACCACTACGCCTATTACCACGAATATGTCGACGGGACAAAGACCGTATTTGTCAATGGTCCGGTCCATTTTGGTTCCATTGAGCCCAGCGAGATTCCGTGCAGAATCTCCGGCCCCATCGGACGAGATACCGCGGCGGTCCTTGGGGAACTGGGTTATTCCGAAGAACAGATTTCTGCCATGTATGAAGCCGAGGAGATACGATAAAACGAATTTCTTGAAAAACAGATAAAGGAGTGTTCCATGTACACATTTGGAATTGATATCGGTTCCACCTCCAGCAAGGCGGTGATTCTCGAGAATGGGCAGAAGCTGGCCGCCTGCCAGGTCGTGCCTCTGGGCACTGGAACGGTGGGGCCGGATCAAGTGAGAGATCAGGTCCTTTCCGAGGCCGGGTTGAAGTTGGAGGACATGTCTTATACAGTGGCTACCGGCTACGGACGAATGAATTGCGACGGAGCGGATGAGCAGGTCAGTGAGCTGAGCTGTCACGCCCGCGGGATTCATTTCCTGCTGCCTCAGGTACGCACCATCATCGACATCGGCGGCCAGGACGCAAAGGCCATTCAAATAAACGAGCGGGGCCAGTTGGTGGCCTTTCAGATGAACGATAAGTGCGCCGCGGGCACGGGCCGGTTTTTGGATGTAATGGCCAAGGTGCTGAACGTGGGCATTGATCAGCTGGGGCCCCTCTCGCTCCAGTCAAAGCATCCGGTCAGTATCAGCAACACCTGTACCGTTTTTGCCGAGTCCGAGGTGATCTCTCAACTGTCCTCTAACGTCCCTATGGAGGACATCGCAGCAGGGATCCATAATTCCGTGGCCAAGCGGGTGGCGGGGATGGCTATGCGCCTTGGCCGTCCCACCACCCTGGCCATGAGCGGCGGAGTGGCTCTGAACGTTGGCGTGGTGTCCGCGATGGAACGCGAGATGGGCTGTCCAGTCCAGGTACATCCCATGTGCCAGCTGGCTGGCGCCATTGGAGCCGCCGTTCTGGCGTGGGAAAAATTGAAGAAAGAAGGCCAATTCTGATGCGTGAATCAATCACAAATACTACAACCCAAGCTGAGGCGGCCCCAGCCGCCGCTCCTGCACCCAAGCCCAAGCGACCCAAGCCCAAGTCCATGATCATGCTGGGCGAGCAGACCAACGCTCTGTTTGAAAATGCCCGGCTGGCCAAGGAGCGAGGCGAAAAGGTGGGCTGGTCCGCCTCCATCTTTCCGCAGGAGATTGCCGAGACTCTGGGCCTGAACATCCTGTATCCCGAAAATCACTCCGCCGGCATTGCTGCACGCCACCAGGCAGACCCCTTCCTCCAAGAATGTGAAGGCTCCCTGGGCTATTCCAACGATCTGTGCGCCTACGCCAAGGTAAACCTAGCCTACGCCTCCGTCCTCAACGGCGAGAGCGAGGTGGAATTGCCTGACGGCGGCAAGATGGTCAAGCCTGACTTCCTGCTGCTGACAAACAATATCTGCAACCAGCTGACCAAGTGGTATGAGAACCTGGCCCGGCAGATGAATATCCCCATCTTCTTCATCGATACCTGCTACAACCCCTTCGACTACGTGACCGAGACTCGGGTGCGCTATGTCCGGGCGCAAATCGACCAGCTTATCCAGGACCTGTGCGCCTTCACCGGTAAGACATGGGACGAGGAGCGCTTCAAGGAGGTCATGAAGATTTCCCAGCGCAACAGCTATCTGTGGGAGCGGGCCAACAACCTGATGGACCACAAGCCAGCCCCCATCGGCGGCTTCGAGCTGTTCAACTACATGTCCGCCATGGTGTGCAACCGGGGCAAGACCTCCTCCACCGCTGTTCTGGAGCAGCTGAATGCTGAGATCGAGGAGAACATCAAAAAGGGCACCTCCACCTTCCCTGTGGAGGAGCAGTACCGGATTTCCTGGGACGGTATCGCCTGCTGGCCCTACCTGAGCCACAACCTGCGTACCCTGAAAAAGTACGGCATCAACATGGTGGCCTCCAGCTATGGAAAGGCATGGGCTATCGAGTACGAGGACCTGGACGGCATGGCCAGAGCCTACTGCTTCGCCTCCACCAACGGCGACAACGCCACCACCATGATCTCCCGCCGCATGGAGGCGCTGAAAAAGTTCGACTGTGAGGGTACGATCTATCACGTAAACCGCAGCTGTAAGGTCATGGACTGTCAGATGATGGAAGTCCAGCGCCAGCTGTCCCGTCAGGCGGGGGTGCCCTTTACCTCCTTCGACGGCGATCAGGCCGACTACCGCAATTACAGTGAGGCCCAGTTCGAGACCCGTATCCAGGGCCTGGTGGAAGTCATGCAGCAAAACAAGGAGGCAAAAAACAATGGCTGATCTGAACCAAAACCTGGCCCTCTTAAAGGCGGCCTGTGAAAATCCAAAAGCGCGTCTGGACTACTATTTGAGCCAAGGGAAAAAGGTGATCGGATGCTTCCCGCCCTACACCCCTGAAGAGCTGGTCCACGCCTCCGGCATGGTCCCCATGGGGCTGTGGGGCGGCCACGCGGAACTGAAGCTGGTCAAGAGCTATCTGCCCGCCTTTGCCTGTCCCATCATGCAGTCCAATATGGAGCTGGCGCTGAACGGCGCCTATGAGGGGCTGTCCGCCGTCATCATCCCCGCCATGTGCGACACCCTGCGCTGTATGACCCAGAACTGGCGGTTCGGCGTGACCTCCATCCCTATGATTCCGATTGTCTACCCTCAGAACCGCACCTCACCCGCCAGTGTGGACTATCTGATCAGCGAGTACGAGACGGTGCTGACCATGTTGTCCACCATCACCGGAAACATGATGAACGAGAAGGCCCTGTGTGAGTCAATCGACGTCTACAACGAGCACCATGCGCTTATGCGGGAATTTGACCGGCTGGCCAATGACCACTTGGACGTAATTGATCCCAAGGTACGCCACGCGGTCCACAAGAGCGCTTTCTTCTATGAAAAGAGCGAGCACAATGCCATCCTCCGTGAAATCGTAGAGGAGCTGAAAAAGCTCCCCATCCACCGTTGGGCCGGTAAGAAGGTGGTGCTGGCCGGCATTACCTGTGAGCCCGATGAGCTGCTGGATATTTTTGCAGAAAACCGGATCGCCGTGGTGGCTGACGACCTGGCTCAGGAGTCCCGCCAGTACCGGACCGACACCCCGGCCAAGGGCGGCGGCGGTCTGAAGCGGCTGGCCTTGCAGTGGAACGATCGGTATGGCTGCAGCATGATCCACGAGCTGGGCAAGCCCAGAGGCGAGATGCTGGTCAAGCTGTGCCGGGAAAACGGCGCCCAGGGTGTAATCTCCTGCATGATGAAGTTCTGCGATCCAGAGGAGTACGACCAGCCCTACTACGAGGCCGACCTGCGCAAGGCGGACTATCCCTATGTTGCCATTGACATCGACCAGCAGAACGCCAGCTATGAGCAGATCCGGACTCGAGTGGAAACATTCTGTGAGATGCTGTAATCGCAGATTAAATATTTAAACAGTATGAAAAAAGGATGCCGTAGGCATCCTTTTTTCATACCCTTAGGGAAAAGAAAATGACAGGGGAGGATTAGAAAACGTAGGGGACGCCAAAGGTTTCGGACAGCGCTTTAAAATCCTGGAGGGTAGCGGGAGAGAGGTCAATACCGGCTTGAAGAGCGTGTTCCATGCGGAAAAATTCAAATTCTCCGGGAATGGCAACGCCATTGGAACCCACGGCGGGACGGCAGTTTTTGAGAATATCAAAGAACGCGTCGACTCGAAGCTTAAAGATTTCCGCGGGGCAGAATTTATTGATGTCGATAGCCCCCATAAAATAGCCGCCGTTGCTGAAAACATCCAAGCGGTCAAAGAACTTTGGAAGATTGACGTCCATGTCGGCACCGCTGAGTGCGAAAGACAGCAAGGAAACAACCAGGCTCAGACCATACCCTTTGTAGCCTCCGAAAGGTGTCAGAGAGCCGGTATCGGCTTCGGCGGGGGAGGTGGTGGGAGCGCCTTCTTTGTTCAGCGCCCAGCCAAGGGGAATGGAGGTCCCCTCCTTCAGCGCCAGGGAGATCTTTCCTTTGGCGGCCGTGCTGGTGGCCATGTCCAGGACCAGGTCCGGATACCGCGTGGAGGGGATAGCGATAGAAATGGGATTGGTGCCCAGAAGAGGATCGGCGCCGCCGGATGGAGCAACCAAGGGGGAGGTATTCGTAAGGCTAAAGGCAATCATATTCTCTTTGGCGGCCTTCATGGGGTAGTAGGCGCCGAGTCCATAGTGGCAGCCGTTGCGGACTGCGGCAAGGCAGGCTCCGGACTTCTTGGCCTCCAGGATGCAGCGATCCATAACTTTGTTTGCGGCCACGGCGCCCACAGCGAATTTGGCGTCTATGACCAACGTGGAGGGGGCGGTCTGGGTAAATTCCATGTCTGTTCCATCCGTCAAGGTGCCCAGGGACAAGCGAGTGCAGTAGTCTTTCATGTGGGTCACACCGTGGGTCCGAACCCCGCGAAGGTCTGCGGCGAGAAGGGCGTCGGTGCATATGCGGGCATTTTCAGAGGAGAGCCCGGCCTTCTCCCAGACTTGGACACAGAAATTTCGGATGGTGTCAACAGGGTACTTTGTCATAATTTATCAGCCCCTTTTTTGTGTTGAGCAAGCATAACCAGAAAGAAACTGATGACCAAAAAGACCAGATTGATGAGAAATACCAGATGATAACTGTGCATCCAGTCTGCGATTTTTCCAATCAGGAAAAAGCCGCAGGTACTTCCCAGCGTGAAAATTGTTAGGATTCGGCTGTAAGTCAGCTTATAGTTGTCGGGACCAAAGATTTTTAGTACCCAGAGGGGGAGAGGAACGGTTCCAATGGGATTCCCGATCCCCCACAGAGCGGTGAAGATGAGCGCGCTGATTGGATTTGTGCTGACCAGCAGAGCGGATACCAGGGCGGCAATCGGGAGGATATATAAGTAGTAGGTAGCGCTCGGATACCAAAGTAGTCGATGATAGCACCAACGGACAGCTTGCTGACGATCATTGCGATACCAAAGACAGCAGCTGCGGTGCCCAAAAACAGGGTTTCATAGCCGACACTTTGGAGAAACGTGGGGTAAAAGCCGTTCAGCGGAGTGATGACAAAACCAACCATAAACATGGCAGAGGCTAGAAGAATGAAATTTTTTTTATCCTCCTGGTGATCAGCGACGGAAGTATTCGCTTCAGAAGCATGCGCTGGAGCGCGGGACAAGTCATCGTCCGGGGCTGCGCCAAAGGGGAGCAGACCCATGTCCTTAGGCTCGTCACGAATGAGAAGAAGGGCGGCAATGCAGAGAACAAGGATGGCTGCCGCATGGATCATGCTGGCGGTGGTCAATCCCTGCTGGTCGAGAATTTTTGAAATAAAGCGGGACCAGACCACATTTGGACAACTGGAGCCGACCATGCAGCAGCTCAGAATAGTGCCTCGATACTTGTGAAACCAGTTGGTCAGCAGAATAGACACGGGGACCAGAGCGGCTCCGCCGTGTGCTACGCCGACAAAGGCCGCGCCGGCGTAGCACATAATCAGGCTGTCGTTCATAAAACAAAGGTAAGCCAGCACTCCGGATACAGAGCAGACGGCCAAAACTTTTCTGGTGCTGTATTTTGCGTAGATTTTTCCAAGAAACAGGATACACAGGAGGGAGACAACGCTTTGCAGTGTCATGGCGTTGGATATCTGGGATTGAGAAAAACCGCGTTCCGCCACCATACTGGATAGGAACAGAGAAGCCAGATTGAACGTCATTCCCATCCCATAGAACATGACCAGAAAACAACCGATGGCGACGAAGAAGCCGTAATGAATTTTTCCTTTTTTCACAGTTTAACCTTCCTGATGGGGCCCGCGTATTTTATACGTGGCCATTTTTGTTTTTTCAGGTCACTCTAAAACGGCGCCGTCCCAAGTGGAACTGACCATGCGGCGATAGCGGTTCAAATAGCAGCTCTCGACCATGGGGGGATAGGGCACCCAATTTGCTTTGCGGCGGGCAAGTTCCTCGTCGCTGACTTCCAGAATCAGTGTCTTCTGATAGAGGTCGATACGGATCATATCGCCGTCCTCGACCAAGGCGATGGGGCCGCCTTCCGCAGCTTCGGGAGCTACATGGCCAATACAGGGGCCTCGGCTGGCACCGGAGAAACGGCCGTCTGTCACCAGGGCGCAGCTGTCGCCCAGACCGAAGCCCATAAGAGTAGTTGTGGCGGACAGCATCTCCCGCATGCCGGGACAGCCCTTAGGACCGCCATAACGGATGACGATTACATCGCCCTTTTGAATCTGGCCATTTCGTATGGCAAGAATGGCGTCCATCTCTCGATTGAAGGTGCGGGCGGGCCCGCGATGTACCCACATCTTTTTGTCCACAGCCGTCCGCTTCAGTCCGGCGCCCACAGGGGCCAAATTACCCTTTAGAACAATCAGACCGGCCTGGGGAGCAACCGGGTCGGCAACGGTATGGATGACTTCGGGGTTCAGAGTTCCGGGAACATTCTCCAGAACCTGGGCCCAGGTCTGACCAGTGACACACTGCTGGGAGAGATCCAGATATTTGCTGCCCAGCTCCTTCATAACGGCAGGAACGCCGCCGGCCATGTGCATATCCCACAGTGTGTACTTCCCGGAAGGTTTGATGCAGGCCAGGTAGGGGGTGGAGTCACCAATGCGGTTGAATTCCTGGGGATCCAGCTGGAAGCCGAAGGCCTTGGCGATGGCGGGGATGTGGAGGAAGGTATTGGTGGAGCCGCCGATGGCGGCACTCACCCGCATCATGTTCAGAATGCTCTCGTAAGTGATGTAGTCCCGGGGACGGCGATTTTCCGCAACCAGCTTCATCACCAGCTTGCCGCTCTCACGGGCGTAGCGCAGCTTGTCCGCCTGGACGGCATGGGTCGTACCACAGCCGGGGAGAGACAAGCCCAAAGGCTCCATCAAACAGGACATGGTGTTGGCAGTCCCCATCATGGGACAGGAGCCCACACCGCCGCAGACACACTGCTCCATGGCGTCGTAGTCCTCTTGGGAGATCTCACCGGCGGCCAGTTTTCCTGCGGCCTCCCGAACCTCCCAGGCACCGCCGAGCGCACGGCCTTTATAGGTGCTGGGCATCATGGGGCCGCCGGTAACGATGACGGCGGGGATGTTCAGCCGGCCCGCGGCCATAGCCATGGCGGGAACGATCTTGTCACAGCTGGCCAGCATGACCAGACCGTCCAGACGCTGGCCCTCCGCCATCACCTCGACGCTGTCGGCGATCAAATCGCGGGTGGGCAGGACAAAGCACATACCCTTGTGACCCTGGGTTTCGCCGTCGCACAGGGCAATGGTGTTAAACTCAAAGGGCTGTCCTCCGGCAGCAATAATGCCCTCCTTTACCGCGGCGGACAGCTCCCGCAGGTGTTTGTGACCGGGATGCATCTCGTTCCAGGAGTTGACCACTCCGATGAAGGGCTTTTCCATCTCCTCCTTGCCAATGCCAAGGGCATAGAGTAACGTACGGTTTCCTGCGTTAATGATACCGTCGGTCATTTCGCCATTGCGGAGTTTTTTGATTTTTGTGTCCATAGGTTTTGATCTTCCTTTCTTACGTCAAGAACGTATTCGGAACGCTGCGGGTTGGAATCCGTTTTAATAGCACTCGTACCGGCCAATTGCAAACAATTCATCGTGACCAGTGATCTCTGCCTTGGTGGGTTTGCCGGAGGCGATTGCCAAGATTTCCTGGTACAGGTTTTTTCCGGCCTGTTCCAGTGTAAGGGTACCGTCAATGATTTCCCCTGCGTTGAAGTCCAGGTCATCCTCCATGTTGTGATAGGTTTTGCTATTGCCGGTGATTTTCAGGACGGGAACACCAGGAAAACCGGTGGGGGTGCCGCGTCCAGTGGTAAATGCGATGATTTGGGCGCCGCCGGCGACCAAACTGGTGGCGATGTCCGAGTCACCTCCAGCAGCGGCCATTAAAAACAGACCGGTATTTTTGGGCTGCTCGGCATAGTCCAGCACACCGACAAACGGACTGCTTCCGGATTTATGGATACCGCCCAGCGCCTTTTCCGATACAGAGCTGACGCCGCCTTCAAAGTTGCCGGGTGTTACCAGCGCAGCCTGTTCACTGGTACGGACATAATCTTTCGTCATCCGCTCCAAAACGTCTTCACAGTGAGTCAGCTCCTCCTTGATGCGCTGGTAGACCTCGGGTGTGGCGGAGCGGCGTTCCATGATATGCTCGGTTCCCAACAGTTCCGCCAGTTCCGACAGAAAGGCGGTGCCGCCCTGGGCGATGAGCTGATCCACAGCAAGTCCCAACGCCGGATTGGATGCGATACCGGAAGTGGCGTCTGTTCCGCCGCATTTCAAGCCCAGAATCAGTTTGGAAACAGGAAAGGGCTCTCGGTGCTGCTGAGACAGCTGAAAAGCAAAATCACGGACAATCCGTACGCCGGCTTCGATGGCCTTGAGCGTGCCTCCTTGAGCTTGGATGTTCAGATATTTTACGGGCTTCTGAGTCTCGGCAATGAGGGAGGCCAGCTCGTCGGCATGAATCCGCTCACAGCCCAGTCCCACCACCAGAACCGCGCCGAAGTTGGGATTCCGGCCGATACCGGCTAGTGTGTTAATGGTCTGCTGCAGATCCTTTCCGTGCTGACCGCAGCCATCCGGATGGGGGAACGCAATCGTGCCCTGCACCTGGCTGGCTACCATTTTTGCCGTGTGGTTGGCGCAGAAAACGGATGGGATAACAGCGATATAGTTGCGTACGCCGAAGCTGCCGTTTGCACGGCGATATCCAAGAACTTGATCCATTACAACATCCCCTCTCTTCCTCTTACGTCGTCCAGGTTGTGGGTGTGGACCCATTCGCCCTTTTTGATGTCCCGCAGAGCGTAACCAATAATTTCTCCATATTTGACGAAATAGGTGTGCTTTGGCAGGTCGAAAAGGGCGACTTTGTGGCAGAATTTGATGTCGTTCAGACAGGATACTCTGGTGTCCCCACAGACGGCGATATTGCCGGCAAGCGCGTCCTCTAAAAGAACGCCAACATTGTCGCCGGAAGCTAGGATCAGCATGCGTTTTTCTTCCATGGTGTGATAATACCTCACTTTCACGGGTTGAGAGCCTTAGAGTTGGAAAGGGCAAATCCGTTTCCGGAGTTGCCCTTTCGGATTTGAGTAATGTAGGAAAGACGGAAATAAGGGGGGATCATTCTTCCTCGTTGATTTCCTTGCCCTTGATCTTATCCTTTAACATGCGGGAGATGGTGAAAACCAAAGAGAAGACGGTGAAGGCCAAAATAATAAGGCAGATAGGCCGGTTGATAAACTTGAAGAAGTTTCCGCCTGTGGCCAGCATGCCGCGGCGCAGATTGGATTCGGTGATGTTGCCCAGAATCAGACCCAGCAGGATGGGGGACATAGGCACGCCGCAGCGTAGCAGAATATAGCCCAGAATGCCAAAAGCGAACATGCAGCCCACGTCGAACAGGCTGGAGTTGGAGGCATAAGAGCCGACGCAGCACAGGCCAAAGATGATGGGCTGGAGAATCTCTTTGGGAATCAGACAGACTTTATAGAACCAACGCAGACCGATTTGCCCCATAGCGAGCATGAAAATGTTGGCGATCAGAAGAGCCACGTAGATGCCGTTGACGGTGTCGCCATGTTCCACAAACAGGTTGGGGCCGGGAGTCAGCCCCTGGATAATCAAAGCACCCATCATAACTGCGGTGACAGAGTCGCCCGGGATACCCAGGCACAGCATGGGGATGAAGGTGCCGCCGGTGGCGCCGTTGTTGGCGGACTCAGAGGCGGCAACGCCTTCCAGACTGCCGTTGCCGAACTCTTCAGGGTGTTTGCTAGCGCGGCGGGCTTCGCCATAGGACAGAAATGCAGCGGTACCGCCGCCGGTGGCGGGAACGGCACCGATGAAGGTGCCGATGATGGAACCCTTAAGGATGGGGCTGGCGCAGCGCTTCCATTCCGCCTTGGTGAGGCCTTTGCCAGAAACCGCGAGGACTTCATCTTTTTCACCGGTCCGTTTGATTTTGTCCGCGCATTGTTTGATCAGCTCTGACATGGCAAACAGGCCGATTAGGACGGGAATCAGTTGGAAGCCGCCCAGAAATGGGGTAAAGCCCAAAGTCAGACGGGGGAACCCGGAGATGGGGTCCATACCGACACAGCCAATCAGCAGGCCGATACAGCAGGCCAGTAGGCCTTTGAAAATGTTGCCGTTGGACAGTCCGGCGACGATAGATAGTCCGAATACGCCCAGCGCGAAATACTCCGCGTAACTGAATTTCAAAGCGGCGGAAGCGAGAATAGGGGCGAAGAACATAAGGGCCAGGCAGGAAATCAGACCACCGATGACAGAGGCGTACAGAGCCATCTGAAGGGCTTTGTAGGCCTCGCCCTTTTGGGCCAGAGGATGTCCATCAAGAACCGTGGCAGCGCCGGCGGGTGTACCGGGGGTATTGATGAGAATTGCGGTGATCGAGCCGCCGTACATACCGCCGCAATAGATACCGCCCAGAAAGCCAAGGGCGGGAACAGGCTCCATGTAGAAGGTGAGCGGCAGAAAGATGGATACGCCGGTAGTGGCGGTCAATCCGGGCAGGGCGCCGATGACGATGCCCAGCAGAGTACCGAAAGCAATCATCAGAATGCAGTCGAGGTTGGCATTCATCTGAAAACCGGAAAGAATATTAGAAAGCATATGTTCCTGTTCTCCTTGTTATCGTGTTACAGGCCAAAGCCAAGCGCAAGGCTTACGCCCAGATACTTGGCAAAGAACAAGTAAGAAATCAGTGTGAATCCAACAGAGACAGCAAGTCCTTGCCAAAGTTTCTTGCCGCCCAGCATATAGTAAATGGCATACATGGCGATCACGTTGCACAGCGGGTAGCCAATGGTTTTCATTGTACAGTTAAAGAAAATGCCAACGAAAGCTAGAAGCAGCACATAAATAGAACATTCGGCCATGGGGATGGAAGAACCGGCGTTTTTTCGTTCTTGATCCTTGCGATTATCGAAAATACCCAGAACGAGGATAATGACGGATAGAATCAGCGAGACGGTCATGATGATATAGGGAAAAAGTCTATCAGTCACAATCCCTACGCTGCCAAAGCTGATGGAGCACTGAGAACGAATGCCGTATGTCAGCATCATAATGGAAAACAATGTGAAAAATATACCTAGGCCAATGTCGACGTGAGCCTTAGTCGCCTCAAAGCGCAGCTTAAAGAATTTGTCCAATATGATTTCCCTCATTTCTTTTGGAGCGGGGCGGGGTATACGGAAATACCCCGCCCGTGGATTATAAGGTTTTGGTTTGAAGCGAATCGTGGTTAGCCGAAAATACCGGCGTCAATCATGGGCTTAATGACCTCTTCCATCTTGTGGACCTCTTCAATACACTCTTCGCCAGTCTTGTAGGCATAGCTGTATCCGGCAGTTTCGCACTGTTGAATGAATTCAGGGTCCTGCAGGACCTGTTCAATAGCGGAACGCAGCTTTTCAACGCGCTCAGCAGGGACGTCGGCGGGGCAAACGATTGCCATGGTGTGACTCAGTACGGATTCATAGCCCAGCTCGGTCAGGCAGGGGACATCGGGATACGTTTCATCACGCTCAGTGCCGCAGTTGACCAGCATCTTCACGTCGCCGGACTTCAGTGCACTAACAGCAGAGGTGGTCTCACAGCTGACCCAGTCGACTGCGCCGCTCTGCAGGGAAACAATAGCACCAGCGTCGCCGTCATGAGGGATCATATTGGCAGTGACGCCCATCTGATCCATAATATAAGCGGCCCAGACAAACTGGAAGGAACCGGCAGAGCCGGCGCCATAGTTCAAGGTTTTTTCCTTCATGGCGTTCTTCAAGTCGTCCAGAGTGTTCCATTCAGAATCCGCGCGGACGATGATGGCGTTTTTCTGCTCCAGAACGCCGCAGATAAACTGAAAATCGTCCATCTTATAAGTGACGTCCAGCAGATAGGGACGCATACCAAAGGAGGCACCCCAGCCCACACCGATTGTGTAGCCGTCGGGGGCGGCATCCTTGATGGCGGTGACACCGATGACCTGGGCGCCGCCGGTCTTGTTCTCAACAACAAAGCCCTGCCCAAGGTATTTTTCAATGTAGGTGCCAATCAGACGCTGATACAGGTCTGTACTGCCGCCAGCGGAGGTGGGAACGATGTCGGTAATGGGTTTGGCAGGATAATTATCAGAGGTGGAAGTCTGAGAGGAGGCGGCTGTAGAAGAAGCGCTGCCGCTATTGCTGGACGGTGTTTTGCTGGAAGAACCGCAGGCTGCCAGGGAAAGGAGCATCGCTGAGAGCAACAAGGCCGACATAAGTTTTTTCATAAGTAAACTCCTCCAATTTTTTCTTTTTATGAATCATATACGGGCGCCTTGTGGGCATCCGATATGTCATAAACGTAAGTGCCTAAGGATTTCTGTAAAAGGAAGATGCTACTAGAATAGACGAGCAAAACTTATGCCAAAAAGGGAAACTTGTGAAATAAAGGAAAAAGGCGGAAATATGAGAGAGAAGCAGGAAAAAAGTGTCATTCCATAGAAGAGAATGTGCACAAGATGTGCAATGTGCAATAAAAAGTGAAGCATAATATGTGCACTTTGCAAGCATGAGTTTTGAATAAAAGCCTTCTTATTGGGCGGATTTTATGATATTATTGACATAAAGTGAGATTGCAGGGGGAATAACGAGATGGAGCCTACGGTGCCCTATAATGAACTGTATGAGCAGCTGCCTTTTGACATGGTGCTGGACAATATTGATGTGGGTATTATGGTATACGATGCAAAAGGAAATGTCTTATTTGCAAATACGGTGATGATTAACTGGAGAAACATTCCCCGGCAGGAGTACCTGCGGATGAATGTGCATGATTTCATGGATGTTATTGATATATGTGTCTTTGATTTGGTCTTTCAGGAAAAACGGAGGGTGAGCCGCCTGCAGTACTATCAGGACTTCCAAAAAATTGGAGGGCCGTCCAGGGTCCGAATTGTTACAGGGACACCTATTTTTGATGGATTTGGAAACATTAAATATGTAATTACTATGCTGCAAGATGTTGACGATTTCCAAAAGCTGCACCGTACACTGCGGGAGGAGAACAAAATCCTTGGTCAGAAAATGAATTTTGTCAGGGCAGAAAAAGTCAGCATCGTAGCTAAGAGCTCGGAGATCAAACAGCTGCTGTCGGTAGCGCGTAACGTTGCCCCGCTGGACTCCAACGTATTGTTATACGGCGAGTCGGGCAGCGGAAAAGAAGTTTTTGCGCACTACATACACGAGCAGAGCAACCGAAAGGATAAGCCGTTGATTACGGTGAACTGTGCTGCTTTTCCGGAAAATCTTATCGAGGCCGAACTATTTGGCTATGAGAAGGGGAGCTTTACCGGAGCAAATCGAGAGGGAAAAATCGGTTTGGCAGAGGCCGCGGATGGAGGAACCCTATTTTTAGATGAGATCAACTCCCTGCCGTTAGGAATACAGGGAAAGGTCTTGCGCATGATTGAAGAAAAAAGCATCCAGCGGGTAGGCGCGGTCCGGAGCAAGAAGGTAGATTTCCGGCTGATTGCCGCTACCAACCGGGATTTGAGCGACATGGTACGCAAAGGAACGTTCCGGGAGGATCTGTACTACCGGTTGCATGTCATTCCCCTTACCATTCCACCAGTCCGAAATCGGAAAGAAGACATTGTACCCCTGTGCCTGAATTTCTTAGAGTATTTTTGTAAAAAGTATAATTTAAAAAAGAGCTTTTCGGAAGAGGTGCTGGAAGATGTGCTGAACTATCAGTGGCCAGGCAATGTCAGAGAAATTCGGAATTTTGTAGAACGAATGGTAGTGATGACCCCGTATGCCACCACTGAAATTGCCAGTATCCCGTCCGGAATGCTGTCGGAAGACAGCGCCGCCCATGAGTCTATCATACAGAAGAATCCAGCCACCAGTAAACTGAGTAAGGAAAAGATACTGGACGCTCTGGCAATTTGCGGGAATCACCGGGGGAAGACCGCGGAATATCTTGGGGTTTCCAGAAGGCAGCTGCAATATAAGATACGAGAATATCACATTTCGTCCCGATGCAATTATGATAGGGATGAGATTGAGTAAAAGAAAAAGAGCTTGGACAGGATAATGCCTGTCCAAGCCCTTTTTTGGATTCTTGAAGTTTGTATGTGCCTTTAGGAACGTCCTTGGGCGGACCGCTCACGGGCCAACTGTTCCTTGATACAGACGCGGGCCAGTTCCAGGTGGCTGGCGTTAATCTGTATCGCTTTTTCGAGGTCGCCAGTGACTAAAGCGGTAATCAGGTCCCGGTGTTCCGAAAGCGACTCATGGAAACGGTTATGGCTGCACAGTGAGCGGACACGGAATTGCTGGTTCATGGAGCGAACCCGATAATACAAGTCCTCTACCAGACTGTTTTCGCCCAGCCGGACGATTTGTTTGTGTAATTCGTCGTCGGCAGCGACGTAGCTGTCCAGATCTCCACTGTTGTGGGCCTGCTCCAACGTATGCAGAATATCAATCAAATGGTTATGCTGTCCATCCGTCATGGCCGGCTTAGAGCGACGGATGGCATAGGTTTCCATCATAAGGCGAACGTCGAAAATTTCATCAATGTCCCGCTCCGTAAACTCTTTGACATAGACGCCTTTATTTGGAATTTCGATCACTAAGCCGTCGGCCGCCAATTGCCGCAGAGCTTCCCGAACAGGGCTGCGGCTGACGTGGAGCTGGTTGGCCAGCTCGACTTCCTGTAGCCGCTGACCAGGAGTGTATTCTCCTTTCCAAAGCGAACTGCGGATAATTTTATAAATCTGACTGCGTATGGTTTGAACGGGCTGCTCGACCATGCTGCGTTCCTCCAATTCTGTCATCAATCTGGATAGGTAGGGCTGGAAAAACACTGTTCATAGTCTGGATGACCGCTGCGGAATGACGGTAGTTTAACGCTGGGCCAGGTCGCCCACGATTTCGGATTCACTGAACAGTGCGGTGGTACCGCCGGTATGGAAATAGACGACAGTACTGCCCTTTGGAATTTTACCACTTCGGATGTATTCCATCAAGCCATGGAAGCCCTTTCCTGAATAGACAGGGTCCGTGAAAAGTCCTTCGCTGCGTGCCAGATAGCGGATATCGTCATTGGCCGCTTTACTGGGAACCTCATAACCGGGAGCGAAGTAGTTGGGATCACAGATGAATTGAGACGCATCGGTCCGCTCCTCGGCGCCGATCCGTGTCAGGGCGGCGTTAGCCAGTTCCACGACATGTTTTGGATAACCGCTGGGATCTTTCGGACTGACCTGAATGCCTACGATTTGAATATTGCTGTTCAGCAGGGCCTTACCCGCAGACAGACCGGCCAGGGTACCGCCGGTCCCGGTACTGGTGAAGAAATAGTCTGCGGTGAGATTTTGGGCCTGGAGCTGCTCCATCGTCTCCACAAAGGCGTCCACATAGCCTACGACGCCCACCGGAGTAGAGCCGCCGGAAGGCATATCGTATACCTTATGCCCCTCACGGCTTAACTGGGCGATGTGTGCGTCAATCTGATCCTGGCAGCGGGCAAACGTATCCGAGATCAGTTCGCCGGGCAGCGTGGGGAGAATATGAAGCTCCGCGCCAAGAATGGTGTCCAGCAGCAGATTGGAACGAATGTCCTCCGCTTTGGGTTCCACAAGCGCGGCCAAATATAGAATGGGCTCCATGCCGCATTTTCGAGCTGCGGTAGCGGTCTCCATCGCATGATTGGACTGGGTGGCTCCGCGGGTGATCACAGTGTCACAGCCCTTCGCTTGGGCGTCGCCCAATAAATATTCGAGCTTTCGGATTTTGTTGCCGCCAAATAAGGTCATACCAGAGAAGTCTTCTCGTTTGATAAATAGATTGACACCGGTGTCTTGGCTGACCTTTTCCAGCTTGTGCAGGGGAGTAGGGAAAAAGCCAAGCTTGACCCGAAGCTGTTGGTGAATCATTTCCTTTGCCTGCTGAATGGTTTGCATGGTGAGCCCTCCTTAAAATACGTGTTAGATGACTGGTCCTAAACAGAAGATGTCCATGGAACCAAAATAGGTAAGTGCTTCATTTCTCGTCATTTGACCAGAAAGAACCTGGAGCAGCAGGGCGAAAGCCTCTTCGCCCACCTCCTCGATGGTCTTTTCGCCGGTGATAATACGACCGGCGTTCAAATCCATATCATGATTCATACGGGCATAGGTGTTAGGATTACCGCAGATTTTGATGACTGGCATGGAGGGAAAACCCTGAGGTGCTCCGCGGCCAGTGGAAAACAGCATGAATTGTGCGCCGGTGGCCGCCATCCCGGTTAAAATTTCGGGCTCTCGCCCCGGGGTGTCCTTGATCCACAATCCCTTTTGGGAGGAGATGGCTTCAGAATATTCCAGTACGCCCTGGATGGGCCTGTGCCCTGATTTAACGATGGCCCCCAGACTCTTTTCCTCAATGGAGGACAGACCGCCGGCGATATTGCCTGGGGTTGGCTGTCCACCGCGCATATCCTCGCCAATGCGTTTGGCACGCTGTTCCATTTGATTGACGATTTCGTAAATCTTTTGCCCCACTGGTCCGTAAGGGCCGCCGACTGCCCGCCGGGCCAGAATATGTTCGCCGCCTAAGAATTCTGTGGTTTCGCCAAAGACTACGGTGGCCCCCAGATCTACCAGCTTGTCCGCCACGTAGCCGATGACGCAGTTGGACGCCATTCCGGAGGTGGTGTCCGAGGCTCCGCATTTGATAGCCATGACAACATGTGCGAGATCGGCCTCCTCCCGCTGCTGGCCGGATACTTGCAGTACCAGAGACTGGGCTGCGTCAATACCGGCTTGGATGGCGCGGGAGGTGCCGCCCAGATCCTGAATGCGGATGATCTCCACAGGCTTTCCGGTGGCCCGCAGCTCTTCGAGCATTCGCTCATGGTCAGTTCCTTCACAGCCGAGACTGACGATGAGGGCCGCGGCAACATTAGGGCTTTTGCCGAGGCTGATCAGCGTGTCGGTAACCCGGCGCAGGTCTGTTGGAAGTTGGCAGCAGCCCTGATGATGAAAATATCCAACGGTCCCTTGGACCTGACGACAGACTGCCTGAGCCACGTCGTTGGCACAGATCACACTGGGAATGATGGCGACTAGATTCCGGGAGCCGTACCGTCCGTCTGGACGTTTGTAACCCTGAAAGGTATAGCGCACGCTCGTTTCCCTCCTTACAAATCGCCTCGGCCGCGCATAGCGTCCATGTTGTGAATGTGAACATACTCGCCCTTCCGAATATCCTGACTGGCGGCTCCGATCGACTCGCCATATTTGATGACAGGGGTTCCTTTTGAAATATCGGTCAGCGCAATTTTGTGCCCATAGGGGACGCTGCCGATGACAGAGATGGTTTCGGAACGTCCCCGCTTATCCCGTACTTCGACCTGGGTGCCGTCGGTAATGTTTTCTGCGAAGATTGTGGCAACATTGTCCTGCGGATCAACTTTCAGTGCCAATTTCAATTGTTCCAACCGGACCACTCCTTTCACTCTTTGACGGCCAGAACGGATACGCCGTCTGGAATTACGACGACTTGAGCGTCGCGGCCTATGAATTGATAAGCCAGGTCTAAGGCCTCATCAGGTGAGGACGCTGGGATCATATTTGCTTGTCTGACCAAGTTATGATCCAAGTGGGTAGTGACCAGGATCAGTTTAAATTTTTTTAGAATTCTGGCGTAGATCTGAGCACACCACTGTTCTGAAATAGTCTCCTCTGGCGGGATGGTAGACAGATAGCGGTCGATTTCCTCTGGGGTGCCCCGGACGATCAGCTTTTCAAAGTTGGTGCCGCCCATGCCGTCGCGGCAGGCGCAGCAAAGGATGATGACACCGCCCTCTTTACAGCAGGCCTCAGCGGTAGCTGCCGCCTTGGGGCTCTGATAAAGATTTTGGTCCAGAGGGTAACCGCCGTTCGAGGTGATAACGATATCGCCTTGAATAGGGGCGCATTGCGCTAAACTGCGGACGAAAGCGACTCCCTCGGTGTGGGCCTGTTCCAAATCACCGCAGAATGCGGCAATTACCCGCTTTTCACTGTTTAGGGCCACATTCAAGATAAACTGGGTATTGACCTTTCGGGCGGCAAAGACCATATCCTGATGGATGGGGTTATCTTTTAAGACTCCGGTCATGGCAAAAGGACTTGAAATCGCTTTGTAAGAATGATTTTCATTTACAGTAACGGCGTTGCAGCTTCCAGGCAGAATACTCTTGCGTCCCCCGGAGAAACCAGCAAAAAAGTGCGGCTCGATAAACCCTTCGCAGATGAGTAGATCGCAGTGAAGCACGGCTTTATTGACCCAGAGTTCTGCGCCAGAGGGAAGCGGGCAGACATACTCGAACTCCTCATTTTGGTAGGCCTTATTTACCACGATTTTTTCCTGATCCACAATGGCGTCGCCAAACATCCTGCGCTGTTCCGATTCTGTGGTCGGGCGATGAAGCCCAGTGGCAATAAAAATTGTAATATCCGCCTCGGGATTTCCTCGACGAATCTCCTCCAGAAGAAGGGGAAGTGTGATTTTGCTTGGAACGGCGCGGGTATGATCACTGGTGACTAATGTAATCGTTTTCATTCCTTGGGCCAGCTGGGACAGGCGAGGCGTACCGATGGGGTGGGCCAATGCGTCCCGAATGAGATCTTCTTCACTCTGATTCGGATGATAAGCATCAGAGCCAGCGGAGATGACTGCGGTGAGATTTTTCTGGTCTACATGTAAATCTAGGGTGGACGTATCATATGGAATTGGAATCGTTGGCATGGGTTCCTCCTTTCTCAGGGAAAATAGTTTGCAGTACAAATGTGTAATGTATACATTCTACAATTGTATTGTGCCACGGGTAAAGCACTCTGTCAAGAGTAGAATCAGCCGAAAGCATGATTTTGTTTTCTGGTTCAAGTCAAAAAGCACGATCATCGGTGTACCATCCACAATTTACAGGGGGAAACTGTTTCGATTCTGGCGCAAGACCACTGATTCGAGGAAAAATAAAAAGGATCATTTTTTCGAAAAATTACAAGGTGCGGGCCTTGGCAGTATAGTTTCAGAATTTTTTGAATCGAACGCTATGATAGGGGCTGGAAAAGATCAATCGGAGCGTTCTTTTAGAACGCTCCGATTGATCTGAGTATGATTGTAGAATAAAAAATCGGAGAGTCCTATAAAGACTCTCCGATTGGTCGGAGTGTAATTATAGGATCTGGAAAAACCCAGTCATATCAATGGTTTGTAGGCAATCAGCAAGAGGTTTTTATCCAAAAAAATTTAATTTTGCGAATTACGCCGCCCAACAGGACAACGGGCGGCGTTTTCATATAGAAAACTGAAAGGAGGGGTACAACCCCACGGGCCAGCCATCGAGCTGGCTTTTTTCATTTCATGACAAAGGAGGTTTTCAAGTGGCAGAAGATAAAAAGACCATCAGCCCCGAGGCGGGTATTCCCGCCGAGGCCCCGGAGCAGCCCGGCCTCGCTCCCGATCTGGCCGACACCGCCGCCCCCGCCCCGCAGGGGCCAGAGGCGCTGACCGTGGAGGAACAGCTCATTTTGGAGCATGAGGGACAGGCCGCCCTCTTTGAAGTGGGCGAGGCCATCCCGGATGCGCCGGAGTTTCCCGGCGTGACAATCCCGGAGCAGCCCGAGCCGGATAAGCAGGAACCGCAGGCCCCCACCCCCGGTAAGGTGGTGGATTTTGCCGCCGCCCGTGAGGAGGCTGGTAAGGCTACACCCCCGGCAAAAGAGGTTGACCCTCCCGATAAGGAACACAAAAAGCCGGAGCAGTCCCGCCGTGGCCGCCCGTCCAAGGCTGACAAGGCGGCCCCCGGCAAGGCTGACCCGGCCAAGAAAGACAAGACCACTCCCACCAAGGCCGAAAAGCCCAAGCGGGACAAAATGTCCCAAAGTAAGGCTCCCACCCCCAAGGAGGAGGCCGCCGCTCCTGCCGAGCCGGAGCAGCCCGCCCAGCCCCGTGACGCTACCCGAGCCGAAAAAGAGGAGATCGTATATCTCAATCTTTCGGAGCTGCACCCATTCCAAGACCACCCCTTTGGCGTCCGTGACGATGCGGAAATGCAGGGGTTGGTGGAGTCGGTCAAGGCGGCTGGCGTTAATCAGCCTGCGCTGGTGCGCCCCCGTGAGGGCGGCGGCTATGAGATCATCGCCGGACACCGCCGCCAGCGGGCCAGCGAGCTGGCCGGATTTGCCAATATGCCCTGTATCGTCCGCAACATGACGGATGACGAGGCCATCCTCGCCATGACTGATGACAACCTGCGGCACCGTGAGAAGATTCTGCCCACGGAGAAAGCCAAAGCGTTAAAGCAGCAGGTGGAGGCTATCAAGCACCAGGGCGCTCGGCCCGGTGAGGACGATAAGGACGCCGGAAAGCGCTCCACGCAAGTTGTCGGGGATCGCAACGGCATGAACTACAAGCAGGTGCAGCGGTATATCCGCTTGACCGAACTCGTCCCGGATTTGAAGAAAATGCTGGACGAAAAGCAGTTGGCGTTTACCCCCGCTGTGGAGATTTCCTTTATCCGTCCCAAGCATCAGCGGTATATCGCCGTTGCTATTGAGGGGCAGCAGTCCTCTCCGTCCCTGTCCCAAGCGCAGAAGCTGCGGGAGTTGGATAAACAGGGGGCGCTCAACGGCGATGTCATTGACGGTATTTTGAGTGAGCAGAAAAAGGAGGTAGACAAGGTGATTATCAACAGCGTGGAACTGGAAAAGTATTTCGGCAAGGATAAATCCCCCCGTGAGATGAAGGACAAGATCATCTCCCTGCTGGATGACTGGAAGGCCAAGCAGCCCCCCGAGCTGGGTAAGCCCGACAAGAAAAAGGATATGGAGAAGTAACCGGCCTTGGGACAACTTGTCCCGAGGTCTTTTTCGTCCCCTCTCACGGGGCTCTTTGGATTTATCCCCCGTCACCGCCCGTATTGCGGCATAGTCGGGCGCTGGCCGTCAAGGGTGCGTCGGCACCGCCAAGGGCGGCTTGCCCTTTACGGCTGGCCCCGGCTGTGCTATTCCCGGAGGCGTGACGGGGGTATATCCTCCAGAGCCTCACCCTTTTCCAAGACTGGAAAAGGGCGGGGGGGAAAAGGTTGACCCACCTACCATACAGAAACGGAGGTTTTCAAAATGAAAAGACCCCTTGCCTATATCACCGCCGCATGGTGCGGCAGCGATTGTGAGAATGCCAAGCAAGCGGCACAGTATTGCCGCTCCGTGTACGATGCGGGATTCTCTCCCATCTGCCCGCCCCTGTATCACCCGCTGTTTCTCAATGACGCTATCCCCGAGGAGCATAAGAGCGGCATCGACATGGGCCGTGACCTGCTTCGGCGCTCCCATGTGCTGGTAGTCTGCGGCAGCACCGTGACCGAGGCCATGAAAAATGACATCGCCGTGGCCCAGCGGCTGGGGATCACCGCCACCACCTTGGAGGGCATCCTCACCGTCAAGGGGCAGGGCCGCCGCTGATATGACATCTACACTGGAAGCCTACATTACCAACCTTGGCAAATATGTGGAGGGGCAGCTTGTGGGTGAAACTTTGAAGTTTCCCACCACGCCGGAGGAAGTCCAGGCACTCTTGAAGCGGATCGGCGTTGACGGTATCCGTTATGAGGAAATATTCATTACCAGCTTTGACAGCGATGTGCTGGGCCTGTGCGATCACTTGGGCGAGTATGAGAACTTGGACGAACTCAACTATCTGGCCGCCCTGTTGTCAGAAATGGACAGCAGCGATCTGGAAAAGTTTGAGGCTGTGGTGGACAGCGGCGAGTACAGCGGCACCGTCAAGGACTTAATCAATCTGACCCAAAACCTCGACTGTTTTGAGTTTTACAGCGGGGTACGGGATGACGAGGAATTGGGCCGGATGTATATCCAAGACTTTGAAGCCCTGCAAATCCCCGAGCATCTGATCGACTACATCGACTATTCCGGCTATGGCCGGGATGTGCGGATCAACGAGGACGGACACTACGCCCCGGCGGCTATGTGATGAACAACCGCAGCCGCTTCATTGAACACTATTCCGGGCGGGAGGACATCCCCGATGAACACCGCATTTTTTCCTATCCCAAGCTGAATATCCGGGAGCAGATGGCGGCCTATAAGGAGGTAATTGACCGTTCCGCTCTGGACGCAGGTAAACATTACATCGGCCCCGCCCATGCGGAGCGATAACGCCACCTTGGGACAAGTTGTCCCAAGGTTAAAGGGTTCCCACAAAGTTGTAAGACTTTGTGGGAGAATGAGCCGCAACGGAGCGGGCAGATTTTTGACGCTTGCGGCGAAAGGAGCAGAGCGGAGTTTGTGGCGACGAAAAGGAGGTGCTGTTACTGGTAGATGAAGATATTTCCCGGCGCACAATCGCTATTTCCATGCGGGCATCCAAGCTGACCGCCCGGGGGCTGGCCTATGCACTCCGGGCAGTTGGCTGCAAAATCGCCAAGGAACACCGCAAAGCCCAAACACCCCACGGCAAACAGAGCGTGAAAAAGCTCATGGCCCACGGTACGGCGGCCAACAGCATTGAGCTGTCTGGCGATACCAAGCTGTTTGACCGGGTGGCCCGGAAGTGGAATGTAGACTATGCCTTTTATAAAACCGGGCCGGACAAGTATCTGTTGTTCTTCAAGTCCGGACAGGCTGACGCCATGAGCGCCTGTTTTTCTGAATACTCCCGCAAGGTACAAAACCAAGTCCCGGCGCATCCCCATCCGGGATCAGCTCAAACGGGCGTCGGAGCAGCTCTCCCGTGAGCAGCCCCGGCCCAAAGAGCGGGTACAGGAGGTGTCCCATGCCGACAGATAAGATCCGAAAATATGTCCTCCCCAATATCCCGTATCTGTTCATCGGCTGGGCCTGCTTGAAAATGGGTACGGCCTACCGTCTGGCCGCTGGCGCAAACTTCGGGGAAAAGCTGCTGGGGCTGATGCAGACCATCGGCGTGGCTTTTTCGGACTTCTCGCCGGGGCTTAACCCGGCAGACTGGCTCATTGGTATTGTGGGTGCCGTGGCTTTTCGGCTGCTGATCTACTTCAAAAGCAAGAACGCCAAAAAATATCGCCGGGATGAAGAATACGGTAGTTCTCGTTGGGGCTGCCCTAAAGACATCCAGCCTTTTGCCGATCCCAAGTTTGAAAACAATGTGATTCTTACAGGCACAGAACGGCTCACCACGAACACCCGGCCTAAAAATCCAGCCAACGCCCGCAACCTCAACGCCTGTATCATCGGATCGTCCGGCTCGGGCAAGACCCGCTTCTGGCTTACGCCCCAGCTTCTTCAAGCCCATTCCTCGTATGTCTGTGTAGACCCAAAATCCAGCGTCTTGTCCCAAGTTGGTTCTTTTCTACAACATCGTGGGTACAAGATTAAGGTATTCAACAGCATTGATTTTTCAAAATCCATGCACTATAACCCGCTGGCCTATATTAAGAACGAGGCCGACATTCTAAAGTTTGTCAATGCGCTGATCTCCAACACCAAGGGCGAGGGCAAAGAGGGCGATCCGTTTTGGACGAAGGCCGAAACGCTGCTGTATTGCGCTCTGCTGGGGTACATCATTTTTGAGGGGGCCGAGGAGGAGCGCAATATGAACACGCTGGTAGATATGATCTCCAGCATGGAGGTCAAGGAGGATGACGAGGACTTCCTCAACGCCGTGGACTATATGTTCAAGGGGCTGGAACAGCGCAAGCCCGACTGTTTCGCCGTAAAGCAGTACAAAAAGTACAAGTTAAGCAGCGGCAAAACGGCCAAAAGTATTTTGATTTCCTGTGGCGCTCGACTGGCCCCCTTTGACATCCCTCAGCTCCGGGAAATTATGTCCTATGACGAGCTGGAGCTTGACCGCATGGGCGACAGGCGCACGGCAACCTTTTTCTGTATCAGCGATACGGACAGCACCTACAACTTTCTTGTAGCTTTGGCCTTTTCGCAGATGTTCAACCTCTTGTGTGAACGGGCGGATAATGTTCACGGAGGCCGCCTGCCCCATCATGTTCGGGTACTTTGGGATGAGGCGGCCAACACGGGACAGGTGCCGGGGCTGGAAAAGCTGGTGGCTGTGATCCGCTCCCGGGAGGTGTCCTTGGTTCTCCTGTATCAGCAGTTGGCCCAATGCAAGGCCATTTATGACAAGCACGCTGAAACGATTTTGGGAAATATGGACAGCGTGATTTTTCTCGGCGGCCGGGAGTCCAGCACCATCAAGGAAATATCCGAGAACTGGCTGGGCAAGGCTACGATCTCCATGCAGACGGATGGCCGGACACGGGGCCAGTCGGAAAATTACAGCCAGAACAACCAACGGCTGGGCCGTGAGCTGATGACCCCCGCCGAGCTTGCCACCATGCCGGGGGATCGGTGCATCTTGCAGCTCCGGGGCCTGCCGCCGTTCTATTCCAAGAAGTACGATCTGAAGCAGCACCCCAATTACCGATACACGGCAGAGGCCGATAAAACCAAAAACGCCTTTGACCTTGACAAGCTCATCAACCGCCGCAGGCGGCCCGGGCTGGCCGAGGAATGTGAGGTGTACGAGGCGACTGTGCCGGACGAGGCACTCATGGACGAGGACGAGGACATCCTCAACTATGACGATCTCGACGATCCAGACGCTTTTGTATAACCTTGGGATGAAAGGGCTCCCGCAAAATCAAGGATTTTGTGGGAAGAGGAGGCGCAACGGAGCGTGCGGATTTCGGGACAAAATGTCCCGAAGTAGCAAAGCGAAGTTTGTGCCGACGAGTCCCAAGGTACGGCAGTTGCCGCCCCCTGTGGGCGGCTTTTTTCATGTCCGGGATTTCACCCGGAGAAACGGAGGAATATATGCAGTTTTTCACTTCCGCTATCACTACTTTGCAGACCCTTGTTGTTGCCCTCGGCGCTGGCCTTGGCGTGTGGGGCGTGGTGAATTTGCTGGAGGGCTACGGCTCGGACAACCCCGGTGCAAAAAGCCAGGGCATGAAGCAGCTCATGGCTGGCGGCGGCATCATCGTCCTCGGCACTACGCTGATCCCCCTGCTGTCCGGCCTGTTTTAAGGGCGGCATAGCTTATGGGATTTCTCACCGACTGGCTGACAGACTGGATAAAAGGGCTTTTGATCGAGGGTATCATGGGCAACCTCACGGGGCTTTTTGATACGGTCAATACCCGAGTCGGAGAGATTGCGGTACAGGTAGGGACGACCCCGGCGGCGTGGAACGCCGGGGTTTTCTCCCTCATACGGCAAATATCCGAAACGGTGATTTTACCGATAGCCGGTCTGATCTTGACCTTCGTTGCCACCTATGAGCTGATCCAGCTCATTATCGAAAAGAACAACCTGCACGATCTGGATTATTGGTTATTTTTTAAGTGGATTTTCAAAACTGCCTGCGCCATCCTCATTCTCTCCAACACATTCAATATCGTCATGGCGGTATTTGATGTGTCCCAAAGCGTGATTGCCAACGCAGCCGGGATCGTGCAAGGCTCCACGGATATATCCGCTTCTATGATCGACACGCTGGAGGCCACCTTGGAAACGATGGGACTTGGGGAGCTGCTGGGGCTGTGGCTCCAGTCGTTCTTGATCCATGTGACGATGTTGGCGCTGAATATCGTGATATTCGTAATCGTCTACGGGCGCATGATTGAGATTTACCTGCTCACCAGTCTGGCCCCGCTGCCTGTAGCTACCCTCTCCAACCGGGAACTGGGCAGCACCGGGCAGAACTATCTAAAATCCCTGTTCGCCGTGGGCTTTCAAGGGCTATTGATCCTCGTCTGCGTGGCCATCTATGCGGTGCTGATACAGGGTATCGCCACGGGCAGCGACCCCATCGGGGCCATTTGGGGCTGCGTGGGGTACACGGTTTTGCTCTGCTTCTGTCTATTCAAGACAGGCTCCATCGCCCGGAGCATATTCAGCGCACATTAACAAGCAGGACTTTGGGACAATTTGTCCCAAAGTAGAAAAGGAGGAGCTATGCCCTATGTAAATGTCCCCAACGACCTTTCCAAGATCAAGACCAAAATCGCTTTCAACCTCACCAAGCGGCAGCTTGTCTGCTTCGGCATCGGGGCGGCGGTGGGGATTCCCACCTATCTGCTGACCCGGAACGCCATCGGCAACACCGGGGCGCTGTTCATTATGCTGGGCATCATGCTCCCGGCCTTTCTCATGGCGATGTATGAAAAGGACGGGCTGCCCTTTGAAAAGGTGCTGCGAAACATCATCAGCACCCGTTTCCTGCGCCCAGGCATCCGGCCCTACAAGACGCAGAACATCTATGCCCCATTTACAGGAAAGGAGGAGCCTATTGCAGAAAAGCAATCCCAAAAAGCTCACAAGGGCAAGTAAACGCCGGGCGGCGCTGTCGGCCCAGCAGACGATTCCCTATATCGCCATGCACCCGGACGGGCTGTGCCAGCTCCCCGGCGGCATCTACACCAAGACCGTGGAATATGAGGACATCAACTGTTCCGTGGCATCCACCGAGGATCAGTCGGCCATCTTCTCCGGCTGGAGTTCGTGCCTTAACTACTTTGACAGCTCCCTGCCGTTCCAGCTCTCCTTTGTCAACCGCCGTTCCCGCAGCGCCAGCCGCTACAAGGTGAACATCCCCCCGCAGGAGGATGACTACAACAGCATCCGGGAGGAATATGTGGAAATGCTCAAAGGCCAGATCGCCAAGAGCAACAACGGCATTGAGCGCTCCAAATACATCACCTTTGGTCTGCCCGCCGCCAGCGCAGCCGAGGCCCGCCCCCGGCTGGGCCGGGTGGAGTCCGATGTGATGGGCAACCTCAAACGGCTGGGGGTACAGTCCCAGCCCCTTGACGGGCGGGAGCGGCTGGCCCTGCTGCATGGCCAGCTCCACCCCGGCAGCCGGGAGCCGTTCCGCTTTGCGTGGAAGGACATCCCTCAAACCGGGATGGGGACAAAGGACTATATCGCCCCGGACAGCTTTGACTTCCGGGACAGCCGCACATTCCGGGTGGGCCGCTACTACGGGGCGGTATCCTACTTGCAGATCATGGCCTCCGAGCTGTCGGATCGTCTGTTGGCTGAAATCTTGGAGCTGGATGCCGAGCTGACTGTGACCCTGCATATTCAGACGGTGGATCAGCTCAAAGCCATTAAGACCATCAAGGGGAAAATCTCCGACATTGGCCGTATGAAGGCCGAGGAGCAGAAAAAGGCTGTCCGGGCCGGGTACGATATGGAGATTTTGCCCCCCGACCTCATCACTTTCAGCAAGGACGCCGCCGAGCTGCTGGCCGACCTCCAGTCCCGCAATGAGCGGATGTTCCTGCTGACCTTTACCGTTGTCAATCTGGCCCCCACCCGCCAGCGGCTGGAGAACGATGTGTTCACCGTGGGCGGCATCGCACAGAAGTACAACTGCGCCTTGAAGCGGCTGGACTGGCAGCAGGAGCAGGGCTTTGTGTCCTCGCTGGCCCTCGGCTACAACGGCATTGAGATACAGCGGGGCATGACAACCAGCTCCACGGCCATTTTCATCCCCTTTATGACAAGGGAGCTGCGGATGGGTGGGCAGGCCCTCTACTACGGCATGAACGCCCTTTCCCATAATGTCATCATGGCTGACCGCAAAAAGCTGAAATCGGCCAACGGGATGTACCTTGGCTCCACCGGCTCGGGCAAGAGCTTCGCCGCCAAACGAGAGCTGATCAATGTATTTCTCACCACCCAAGACCGGATCATCGTGGTAGACCCGATGGGGGAATATGCCCCGCTGGTGCGGCGGTTGGGTGGGCAGGTTATTGAGATCTCCCCGGACAGCCCAAACCACATCAACCCTATGGACATCCAGATGGGGATAAATGACGAGGAAAGCCCCCTGTCCATGAAAGCGGATTTTCTGCTGTCCCTGTGCGAGTTGATCGTGGGCGGCAAGGAGGGCTTACAGCCCATCGAAAAGACCGTCATTGACCGCTGTGTGCGGCTGGTCTACCGGGAGCTGGCGCTGGGGATCGGCAGCGGGGATATGCCCCTGCTCCAAGATTTGTATGAGGAACTGCTGAAACAGCCCGAGCCGGAGGCCCGCCGTGTGGCAACGGCGCTGGAGCTGTACTGCACAGGTTCCCTCAATCTCTTTAACCATCCCACAAATGTGATGACCCGGAGCCGGGTGGTGTGCATCGTCCTAAAGGGCATGGGTGAAAACCTCCGCAAGATCGCCATGCACATCACCAACGAGTTTGTCACCTCGGCGGTAAACACCAACCACGCCGAGGCGCTGGCTACTTGGTGCTACTTTGACGAGTTCCATGTGCTGCTCCGTGACCCGCTGACCGCCAGCTACTTTGTGGCCGTGTGGAAGATGCTCCGCAAAAAGGGCTGCGTTCCCTCGGCGCTGACCCAAAATGTGAAAGACCTCTTGGCCAGCGCTGAAATCTCCAACATTCTCGACAACACGGATTTTCTGATCCTACTGTCACAGGCCCAAAGTGACCGGGCGATCCTCGCCAAGCAGCTCGGTATTTCCGAGCATCAGCTCTCCTACATCACCCACTCCAATTCCGGCGAGGGGCTGTTGTTCTACGGGAATGTGACCATCCCATTTGTGGATCGGTTCCCCAAGGGCGAGATATACGATCTGCTGACGACCCGCCCGGAGGACATAGCCCATGAGCAGACAGAGCAGTAAGGCCGGGACTTCGGGACAAAATGTCCCAAAGTTCAAGTTTCGCCATAAGAGCCAACAGGAGCAGATAGCCGCATCCAAGCTGCGGATGGAAAAGCGGGGTGAGCAGTTGGACGCCGCCCGTGACAAGCTGGCAAAACAGAAGCCGCCCAAGAAACCCGGCCCCGTGAAAAAGGCGGGGCGGGCCTTGGGCGGCGGCGTTCACGGCTTTGTGCATGGCAAGCTGTACGAGGTGGAGCAGGAAAATGTAGGCACCGAGGGCGCTCACCGCTCCGAGCTGGTAGCCGAGGCCGCTGTGCGCCACGGCAAACGGTTTGTGCAAAGGAAAATCCGGGAGCATCCGGCCAAGGCGGTGGAACGGGCCGAGTCCAGGCACATCAAGGCCACGGCGGATTACCATTACCGCAAGACCGTGGAGCAACACCCGGAAATGCGGGGCAGCGCCCTCTCCCGCTATGTGCAGAAGCAGAAGATCAAGCGGCAATATGCCAAGCAAGCGAAGGAGGCCGCCAAGCAAGGAGCCAAGGCAGCCGAAAAAACGGCGGTGACAACGGAAAAGCTGGCCGCCCGGACGGTGGCCTTTGTCAAGCGGCATCCCGTTGGGGTGCTGCTTTTCCTTGCCCTCTTTCTGCTGCTGGTGCTGATGCAGTCCTGTATGTCCTCCTTGGTGACGATTGGCAACGGCGCTGCGGGAACTATCGGGGCTTCCACCTACGCCGCCGAGGACGCCGATCTGCTGGGGGCCGAGGCCGCCTACTGCGCCTTGGAGGACGAGCTGCGTGAATACCTCAACAGCTATGAGGCCACCCACGACTATGACGAGTACCATTTTGACCTCGATGACATTGAACACGATCCCTATGTGCTGCTCTCCCTCGTGAGCGCATGGCACGAGGGGGCGTGGACGCTGGCCGAGGTACAGGACACCCTGCAAATGCTCTTTGACCGCCAGTACATTCTCACCGAGGATGTGGTGGTACAGGTGCGGTATCGGACGGAAACCCGGACGGACAGCGAGGGAAATCCCTACACGGTACAAGTTCCCTACAACTACTACATTTGCACCGTCACCCTTGAAAACTTCAACCTGTCCCATCTGCCCATCTACATCATGGGCGAGGATCAGCTTTCCCGGTACGCCCTCTATATGGCTACCCTCGGCAACCGGCCAGACCTGTTTCCCTCGTCCCCCTATGTGGCAAAGTACACGGGCGATCCCGTGGAGCATGAGATACCCGAGGCGTATCTGGCTGACGAAACCTTTGCCGCTATTCTCACCGAGGCAGAGAAGTACATCGGCTATCCCTATGTGTGGGGCGGGTACAGCCCCAGCACATCCTTTGACTGCTCCGGCTTTGTGTCCTATGTCTACAACCAATGCGGCTGGGACTTCGGGCGGCTGGGGGCGCAGGGGCTTTACAACATCAGCACCCGCACAAGCAGTCCCCGCCCCGGCGATCTTGTGTTCTTCACCGGGACTTATGATACCCCCGGCGTTTCCCATTGCGGCATCTATATGGGCGATGGCTGGATGCTCCATTGTGGCGATCCCATCGGGTACGCCAACCTCAATTCAAGCTACTGGCAGTCACACTTTTACGCCTACGGGCGACTTTCGTAAAGGAGGATTTTTGATATGGCAGCAACCAAAAGCGCAAAGATCGAGGCCGAGATCGAAAAGGTCAAGGCCAAGATCGAGGAACAGCAGACCCGGCTGAAGGACTTGGAACAGAAAAAGCTGGAGGCCGAAAACAGCGAGATTGTGGACATCGTGCGGGGCATGAGCATCCCCCTTTCCGAGCTGCCCTTGGTACTCCAGCGGCTCCGGGCTGGGGAAACCTTGGGACAAAATGTCCCGAACTTGGGGCACCCCGCAAAGTCGGCAGACTTTGTGGGGAGAGGAGGAGCAACGGAGCGGGCGGATTTCGGCGGCTCTGCCGCCGAAGGAACTGAAGCGGAGTTTGCGACAACGAGGGAGGTGTCCGAATGAGAAAGCGTTTTTCTGTGCTGGCGGCTTCCCTGTGCGCTGTGATGATGGTGGGCAGCCTGTCCGTCACGGCCTACGCGGGGGGCGGTGACGAGTACATCGAGGAACCCACGCCCCCCGAGCAGACTGGGGGCGTGAACTGGGAGGGGCTTGACCCGGCGGAACCCGGCGAAGGCTTTTCCGAGGACGGAACCCTTGTGACCCGTGATCTGCTCTATGACAAGCACACCAACAAGCAGTTTATCACCGTCCAGACCAGCGGCGGCAGCACCTTTTACATCGTTATTGACTACGACAAGCCGGTAAACGAGGAAGAAGAACAGTATCAGACCTACTTTTTCAGCGTTGTGGACGAGGCCGACCTGCTGGCCGCTATGGAGGCCGCCGGGATGGAGCGGCCCGCCTGTGCCTGTTCGGTGAAATGTGCGGCGGGGGCTATCAACACCGATTGCCCGGTATGTGCCGCCAATATGACCGAGTGCGTGGGGACAGCTCCCGAGCCGGAGCCTACCCCCGATCCCGAGCCTGTCCCCGAGCCGGAGGGTAGCTCCAGCTTGGGGCCGCTGCTTCTGATCGCTGCCGTGGCGCTGATCGGCGGCGGGGCCGGATGGTATTTCAAGATTTACCGCCCCAAGCACCAGCGGGCCGAACAGCCCGAGGAGGACTATGGGGACGAGCTGGAGGACTATGACGATACCACGCCTTGGGACGAGGACGAGTCCACGGAGGATGACGCATGAGGTTTACCAACAGCCCCTATGAAAAAATGATGCGGGAGATCCCCCGGTATGAGCGCCGGTCGCCGCCCAAGGCCGCCGCTGATTCTCCCTGTCACGGCTGCCCCTACTGGCGGGGCATCTGCTGTGTGTCCTGTTACCGGGAGCTGCTGGGCGGCGCAAAGGACAGGAGGTGACGCTTTGGCCCGTGAGCTGACCCGTGAGGAAAAGAGGGCGATCCACAAGCTGGTAAAATCCCTGTGCGCCAATTATGATAAGGATTACGGCTGCCTGCCGCTGGACTGTCCCTGTTATATGCTGGGAAAATGCCGGACGGGTGCCTATTGCCGCTACTTCCGGGAGGCCGTTCTGCCTACCGATCCGGCGCTGGAGGCCGCCCTGCTCTCCGATGGCCCCGCCCCGGAAACCCGGCCTTGCCCGGTATGCGGCAGGGCCTTTCTCCCGGATGGCCGCACACGGTATTGCTCCGAGGCTTGCGCCGCCGCTGCTCTGCGGAAACAAAAGCGGGATTTCATGCGAAAAAAGCGGGGCTGATGTGTGGAAAATTGGCCCCGAAAAACCTACTGATTGCAGGGCTTTTCGCCGGGGGTTTGGGGGTGGGTAGTATGTTTTCCCGTCCTGCCCCTGTTTCCGCATGATACTTTCCACATTTTGCGCCGGGACATTGGGACAAATTGTCCCGAAGTAAGAACAATCAAAGGAGGTTTTATGGACATCAATCAAGGCTACGCCATTCATAAGGCTGTCATGCTGGAAAACGGCAGGGGCTTTGCCTTGGGGGAACATCCCACGGCCCCGGCCCCTTTTGTGACTTGGGCCTGTTACGATGACGAAAAGGGCCAGCGCCAGTATGAGTGGGGGCATTATGGGACGGACTTGGCCGCTATGGAAAATGACTTCAAAGACCGGGTACAGGACTACCAACGGCTTTTCCATGTCAAGATCGTGCAGGTGGAGGCCCCCGGCCTTTACAAGTATTATTCCACCCAGCGGCCCGTGGACATCGGCACATTCCCGAAGCCGCCCCACAATGCCCCGGATGAGATCGTCAACTACGACCAACGCATCCCCGTGGAGGGCGGTGCGTTTCTGGCGTGGGGCCATCTGACCTACACCAAGCCGCTGACCGAAAAGGCGGCGGCTGACTATGAGCTGCGCCCCGCCCCCAGTAATCCCGAGGTATGGGAGAAAGGCGGCGGCAGGCCCCTCACCATAGCCCAGCAGATGAAAGAGGCCGCAAAGCTGGCCGAGGCTGACCGGGGCGCTCATGCCCCCAAGAGAACCGCCCTCGACCGGGGTGAACGATAGGAGGTATCGCTATGCCCGAAAACTACAATCCGCTGAAAAGCGCCGAACTGTCCGGGGAGCAGAACTACAACATGATCGACGGCATTCTCAACAACGCTGCGGCCCCGCTGCCCCAGCCCCCGGAAAAGCCCGTTGACAAGGTGCAGGAGATCCCGCCCAAGCGCCGGAGCCGGGAGCGTGAGGAGCGATGACAAAAAAGCGCCGCCGCTCCGTCCATCTGAATGTGATGGTGACGCCGGAGGAGCGGGCGCTGATTGCCGAGCGCATGGCCGAGGCGGGGATCACCAACATGGGGGCCTATATGCGGAAAATGGCCCTCAACGGCTATGTGCTTCATGTTGATCTCTCGGACATCCGGGAACTGGTGGCCCTCCAGCGGCGGTGCGCCAACAACCTCAACCAAGTGGCAATCCACGCCCACACCTACGGTGTGTATCCCTCGGAGATCGCTGCGCTCCAAAAGGACTACGCCGACCTTTGGGGGCCGCTGGCCGAGCTGTTGAAAAAGCTGTCGGCGGTGGTGAGGATGTGATGCAAAAAACAGGCGGAGAGGTGGCTGCCTCTCCGCCTAACATATAAAAATTAATTTGTACCAGTTTTAATCACACGGAGGATGGGCTTTTTCCGCTGATTGAACCCATCAAAAAACTCATCTGGCAATCCGCAAATATGTCTTAAGTCCATAGGCGATAATCCGGATGCGTTAATAAAGGCTGTTGGAGTGATAATTTTGTTATCAATTAAAAGATAAATAGCATCCCGAAGCATTTCGGGTGCTGTCACAGTCAAGATATCATCTAAAGGTTCTTTGTGCCAGTATTTCCGAGTAGTCATTTGGCGCTTTAGATAATTAATCTGATTTTCAGTAAGAAGATCTAATGTTTCACAGCGCTTGATGATTGTGGACATTGCGGCTCCCCATTTCCGTTTAACGATTTCGAGCGAACTTAAAGAGGTGCTACGAATATCTTTAGGAAAAGAGGTCGCTGGCAACAAAAATGCTGCAGCAAAACGATCAGCTTGCATATCAGCCAAATCAACGATATCCTTTTTTATTGCTTCATCTTCTGCAATCGAACTATGCATTATTAAATGGCCTAGTTCATGTAAAATGCTAAAGCGTGTGCGGACGGCGCTTTTTTGAATAGAGTGATATAGAATATAGGGGGTGCCATCTTTCCAACAAGAAAAAGCGTCAATGCCTTTGAATGTGCAGAAGTCACTTGTTGCAAATTGTGTCACAATAACCCCTTTATTTTCTAAAATACCAATTAGATCGTCAATGGGATCATCGTTTAATCCCCAAGTCTTTCTAATTGTTAGAGTTAATTCTTCAATATCTTCAAATGTCAAATCTTCGTATCCTTTATCAAGGGTTGGGACATCACGCTCAACAAAGTCAACATATCTTTCCAGTTGCTTCTTAATTTCATCAGTCCATTTAACTTGGTACTTACAAGCAGTTTTCACTTTTTTTGCGATATTTGAATTAGAGCGAAAAAACAAGGGGCTACTACCAGCTAAAACTTTTTGCTCAGTCTTATAAAAGAATTCCGTTGGAAAACTCAGCGCATACGAAATAGCTTGAAGCATTTCTGGGGAGGGGTTGACGATACCCTTCTCATACTTTGAAACCGATTGTCTAGTAACGCCAATGTTTTCGGCCAAATCCTCCATAGACATGGCACGAGCCTCGCGAGCTTCTGTAATTCGCGAGGCTATAACTGTGTTTGTCATGAGACAACCTCCTCCATGCCATGAGCCAAGAACTCTTTCTTCAACGCCGCCTTTTTGCGCTCAAAGGTATGGGCATTTTCACTTGCTTCAGCCGTGGAAACTTGGGGGAGAAGTAACTGTTCAGCGATTCCTTCATAGCCGGGTTCTGGGAATTGGATAACAGCAAAAGTTTGGTTGCGCCCTCCAAAAGTCAAAATTCCGTAATATGGCTCATCTCCGTAGGGGGGAGTTTGATCTAAATCAATGACTATTTGACGCTGCAGTATATGATTGTTATTGGACAGCTTGATCTTATACTTGGAAGCGTAGGACAACATTTCCGGTGAGGCACTCCGTGCGATGTGGAGAATTGTGTTTTTGTTTCGCAACTCGGGAATAAGATGTTTGTATCGAAACTCACGCTGCACAAATTCAAATGGAAATTTTGGATCGTGGCTTTCAATTTCACATTGCATCTGCACGAGTTTGGTTCTTATCCGCCCTCTGATACTGGTAAAGTAGGGGTGTCCAAACATTGGCTGCTGGTTTTCCATCAGCTCTCTATAGGTTGCATCTCCAACCTGCACAATGGAAGCCAGGGTGAGCAGTTCTCGGGAAGTAAACATATCAGCAAACTGGTTCTGCATACAACAGCCCTCCAGGTTCAAAAAATTCTCGAACTCATTTTACAATATCTCGATAATTTTGTCAACCAATTTTCTGGATTTAATATTTTTTGACATCCTTGTGCGCCTACCCCAGCGGAACTACAATATAGGTAGAAGGGCAACCCATCAATTTTATAGGAGGTAGCCGCTATGATCGTTCTCAAAATCCTTACCGCCCCTGTGGTGGCCCTCACTTTCTTGGCCGCTGTGGTGTCGTTCCTGCTCTGCGTGGCGGGAGCGGTATGTGTGGTAGGCTGCGTGGTGCTGACCCTGCTGGCCCTTGTTCTGTTCATCGGCGGCCAGACGCTGGGCGGCGTGGTGTTCCTTGTGCTTGCGTTCCTTGTTTCCCCCTATGGCATCCCGGCAATCGCTGACTGGATGGTGGAGAGGCTTCATTCTTTCAACTATACCTTGCGGGACTTCATTACTGGATAAACAAGAAACAATCCTGGCAGAATAAACTGCCAGGATTGTCTTTATTCATATAGGCGTTCTCTGATTGAATGCTCCAAAGGTATTGCATCATTGACATTAAATAGAACAAGGTTTTTCCCAATTACATTTTTTGTCCGTGTACATGGATAGATAATTCCCGTGACCCCCTTTTTCCTTAAGTATTGGCAGAGTATCTGAAATGACTTATATGCAAGTGCCTTTTTATCTTCGTCAGTTTCATCAACCTTTTTATATATGCAACTACATACCATAATGAGATACTGCTTTGCGTAGGCTTCTTCAAGCACCTCTTTCTGAAAAGGGTAGTTTTCCATGCTCTGTTGAATATCTCTCATAAGGGCATCTTTTTTGTGTGCTTTTGCATTAGAAACGGTTTGCGGTGTTTTTAGCAAGTCATCAAGCACTTTTTGGAAAACATCGTCATAGTGCTGATCAATAATTCTTCTTGTATCTGCAATCGTCATGTCGTTGTATGAGAGGTCAAGAACATTCCCGGGCGTAACTGCTTGGAAGTCACAGATAGAGTAAACCTTTCCTTTTGTAGCCCGCAATTCCAACAGACAAATATATTCATTCAATGTTAGCGTGTCCGAATATGGCTTAACCCTTGTATCAAATGACAAATATAAAAACTGCGTATTGGGAGGATTCCATCTGTTATGCGTCTTGGACGGCCACGGAATAAAACGATCTTTATCGTATCCAGTGCCTTTAACTGCTCTACATAGCACATCAGTTTCTGATAGTGTATGAAAGAACTTATCTTTATGAACATCTATACATTGTGAAAACACATCGTCAAATATCTCAATAAATGTTTTTAGACCGTCCTCTGTCGAGGTGATGTGTTGCCATTGTTCTTCAATAATCAGCGACGCAGAATATAACTGCAAATCATCCAAAAACTGCAAATAGTATTCGGATGGCAAAGAACTGCCGTAGAAAGTTCTGTACTTATCTAACAGACGAATATACTCGCCCGGCATATTCAGATCAGAAAAGACATCCTCCCCTAATATTTCTCGAAACATAGAGTAGATAGAGTTAATACTCTCCATCAAATAACATAATCTTTCTGTATTAGTTTCATTCCAAATATCTTTTCGAATACGCTTACTAATAAAAACTCTTTGCTTCGCTTCGCAGAAAAGTTTTCCAACACATACAAGGCTTGAAGCATCTTGTCTGTTGGCGACATTGGTTTTACAAGTGGATATTTCATAAAGGTCACCCCCACAAAAATCAAATTTATTATATCTTGGAATAGACTTTTTTTCAATATCTCACGAAAAGGAGGGCTGCCTACGGCAACGACCTATTTCAAAAAGCACAAGATCAGCAAGGGGGAAACCATCGCCCAATCTCTGAAAGACCGTTTTGACTACGGCAAAAACCCGAACAAGACCGAGGGCGGCGAATTGATTTCCTCCTACGCCTGCGACCACATGACCGCCGATGCGGAGTTCCTGCTCTCCAAGGCCAAGTACAAGGCCACCACGGGCCGGGAGCAGCGGCGGGATGCCGATGTGCTGTGCTATCAGATCCGGCAGTCGTTCAGGCCCGGAGAGATCACCCCGGAGGAGGCAAATCGGGTGGGCTATGAAACGGCCATGCGCTGGACGAAGGGCAAGTATGCCTTTTTCGTTGCCACCCACACAGACCGCCAGCACCTTCATAATCACATCTACTACAACTCCACTTCGCTGGATTGCTCTCACAAGTTCCGGGACTTCATCGGCTCGGCCCGGGCGGTGCGGCGGCTCTCTGATCGGGTATGTCTGGAAAATGACCTGTCCGTGATTGTCAATCCCAAGCTGCACAGCAAGGGCCGATTCCTCCACTATGGGGCGTGGGCAGGTGCGGATCGCCAGCCCTCCTACAAGGAGCGGCTGCGCCATGCTATCCGGGATGCCCTCGCCAAAGGCCCCGCAGACTTCAACGCCTTTTTGCGGCTCATGGAGGAGGCAGGCTTCACGGTCAAGCGGGGGCGTGGCGGTGCGATCTCATTCCTCGTTCCGGGGCAGCAGCGGGCCACCCGGCTCCGTTCGTCCACCCTCGGGGAAGGCTACGATCCCGAGGACATCCGGGCCGTGATTACCGGAAAGCGGCCCTTGCCCGAGGTGGGGGTTCCGGCTCCGGCGGCTCCCACCCGTGTCAATCTCATTGTGGATATACAGGAGCGGCTGCGTGACCGCAAAGGCCCCGCCTATGAGCGCTGGGCCAAGATTTATAATCTCAAACAGATGGCCGCCGCTCTCCAATTCATGCAGGAGCATGGTCTGACCGAGTACGATCAACTTGCCGCCCAAACGGAGGAGGCCGTTCAGCGTTTCCATGTGCTGACCGGGCAGCTCCGGCAGACCGAGGCCGACCTCGCCCATACCTCCGAGTTGATGGGGGCCGTGGTGGAGTATGCCAAGACCCGGCCCGTGTTTGATGGCTACAAGGAGACCAAGTACAGTAAAAAATATCTGGCCGCACACGATGCGGAGCTGGCCGACTACCGGGCGGCCAAGGCCACTTTGAATGATCTGCTGGGTGGGGCAAGGCTGCCCAGGATGCCCGAGCTAAAGGAAAAGCGCCGCACTCTGGCGGCGCAGAAAAAGACACTATATACGGACTACCGGGCGGCGCAGCAGCGTATGCGGGAGGCCGTGGCGGTCAAGGCCAATATCGACCATCTGCTGGGGCTGACTGACCAGCGCAAAAAAAAGGAACAGGAGCGATAGCTACGGTGACGCAGACGATCAACCTTGGGACATTTTGTCCCAAGGTGCCGGGTTTGGGGAGGCTCCCCAACAAGCATTTTTGCGGCCCCCTCGGGGCGTAAAAATAGCGAGTGTCTATACACTCGCCCTGCTTGCCGGTAGTGCGTTACCCCAAAATGGCGCAAAAAACGGAGGTTGCGCTTTCTTACGCTTCCTCCGTTTCTTTGGCATCTTTGACTGCCCGGATTAGATTTTCCACAAGGCGCAATTCTTTTTCGTCCATAGAATTGAGCAACACATTGATGCGCTTTTTACAGGCATCGTCTGCGCCCATGTCTGGATAAAAGAACTGATCCACCGATATATCAAACATCGTTACCAACTGATAGAAAACATTGAGGCTCGGATGCTGACCATCGTTTTCGTGATACATGACAGTGCGGGGGTCACGGTCAATGATATAGGCAAGCTGCTCCTGCGTCATGCCCTTGCGTTCCCGCTTCTGTTTGATCTCGCGCCCTATATCGTGGAAATCTAACCGCCGTTCATCTCGTTCAATCTTCATAACATCACCCAACATCATTTTACATTTCGGGTTACTGTATTTGAACGAGATATGCTTTCATTCTATTGACTATATAATTTCATATAAGTAAGGTTTACTTGACACGGACCGGAGCCTGTGGTATAACTATGGTGTCAGGTTAGCTTGACATATGAGGAGGCGCTATTTTGAAAAATAAGCTAAAAGAAATGCGTGAGGCCAAAGGGCTAACACAAAAAGAGGTAGGAGAGAAAGTGGGGGTTTCAAGACAAGCAATCAACGCCATTGAAACGGGAAAGTTTGACCCCTCCATTTGGTTGGCATATGATCTTGCAAAACTTTTCAATTCAAGTATAGAAGATTTTTTTGATTTTGAAGGGAGTGAACGGAAATGAAACTAATGAAAAATCCGTATATCAATGCTGCTGTTATCGCTATCATCTCTATTTTCTATGCGGCGGTATTTATCATAACAAGCGGCCATATTGAATTTCACAGCATACTCAACCATAGCCAAACCTTAAACAGCACATTCTGGAATGGCTGGTCTGCATTTTTACAGCAAGGCAATCTCAAATATGTTGGCTATGCTTACATTGTCGTTTCGGTCTGCATACTTGTGCTGTCGTTTGTGCGGAAAAAGAACTATGACGAATATCAAGTAGGCATCTTGACAACAAGTTTCATCGCAACGGGCATTGTACTACTGCTATTGTTTCCCATCACCCTTTTGTTGATAATGAGTGACCCAAACTATGCAGTTGAAACGCTGCTGTTTCTTGTTGTTGCTCATTGGTCTGTTTTCCTGTTAGTCAATCTAATCTATTCCGCCAAGTGGTGTAAGTGATGAAAATGAAAAGCAAAAAGATTATTACCGGCTTGATAATTGCAGGGGCATTTATCGCAACATCGTTACTAATAATTTGTGTTTTTAATATTTCTTTATAAAGCATCAATGCCTAACACATAGACACAGAGCTAAGTAGTACAAACAGACAAAGGCTTCGCCTGTTCGTCAACAGATTTGCATCAGGACATTTTGTCCTAATGTTATGGAGGTGGCGCATTGGAAAAAGGGAAATGGGTGTTATGCCCGATTTGTAACAGCAAGACCCGGATCAAGGTGCGCCCCGATACGGTGCTTGAAAATTTCCCGCTGTTTTGCCCCAAATGCAAGCAAGAAACGATAGTCAATGTTCGGCAATTCAATACATCAGTTATCAAAGAGCCAGACGCATAGACGCAGAGCCGATAACAAGCAGGGATATTCCTTGCAGTTATCGGCTTCTTTTTTGTCTAATATACGACAACAGCCTGTCCCACCCGACGGGGAAAGAAAAAAACCGTTGCCGGGCGGGGTGGTTTCGTGCGTTCACTTTACAACTCCCAGCGGCGGTTTTGAGCAATCAAGGCCGCCGCCTCATTTTGTCCACAGGTTTACGACGACCCTACACCTTGCAATCTGGCACGGCGGCAATAGGAGGATGCCGTCATGTACATTTTGCTTTTTCGCAGCCCCCATGATCTGCACCAGTTAAAAAAAGCGTAGCTCCCCCTGCGGCGCAATCCGGCCTTGGATACGAAATATATCATTACATTAGTGAATATATTGTTTCGTGCGTCCGTATAGCATTATGCTGTGCGGGCGTTTTTATATATCCTCACCTTGGGACAAATTGTCCCAAGGTTGGCAGCCCCGGCTGCCGATCCCCGCCATCCGTTCAGATCGCCATCCATCCCAACTATCTGAACGGAGGAAAATATGATGACTACCATCAATCTGAAAGAGTTTTACCCGTGGTACACCCACGATGAATATATCGAAGTTTCCAATGAAGTGGCCGCCGAACTGCGGGCGGACAAGCTGTACGAGGCCGCCCACCAGCGCCGGATCGTCCGAAACAAGGCGCAGTATTCCCTCGATTGCGATGACGGGATCGAATACTCTGCCTGTCTGCATGAGCCGACCCCGCAGGAGCTGCTGGAACGCATGGATCAGTTCTGCGCTCTCTGGAACGCTCTCAACACCCTGCCGGAGATCCAAGGCCGCCGAGTGGATGCCTGTGTTATCCTCGGCAAGAGCTACCGGGAGGTTGCCGAAGCCGAAGGAGTGAGCAAAACTTCTGTGCAGGAGTCCGTCAAGTGCGGTTTGGAGAACATGAGAAAATATTTGAAAAAGTATCTTTAATTGCCCCTGCCAAAACGCTCCTTTTTGTCCTTGGTATATGAGAGGACTTAATACTCTCGACAACTGAATAGCGGCGGCTCCCAGCTTTGCCGGGGAGCCGAGCGGTGGGTACGCCGTGACTTCTCCCACGGGAGGACGAGCGATCCATACCAACACCGCAAGTGGGGCATCGCCACCCCACGGCCACGATCCGGCGTGGACAGGCTGGCCGCCTGTCCCGACCGGCCGCCGCACCCCAGCGGGAGCGTCATGCCGAGTATCGCTGTCTTATGACGGGCCAAGGAAATGAGTGTGGCGCTCCCGAAACTTTTTATCAAGGAGGAAACCAACATGGAGAATAATCCCGAACTGGCGGCCTTGCTTGCCCAGCTGTGGAATAACAACGCCTGCCGTGGCTATGTCATCTATGCGATGGAAAACTGCGGTTTCTCCCCCGAGGATATTCGCCGTGTGGTGGCAGAACTCCACGAGGTTTTTGACTTCTGCGGGCTGGAGGAGGCCCAGCAACACTTTGAAAATAGCCCCTATTGACCTTGGGACAAGTTGTCCCAAAGTGGAGCAAGGCAAGAGGGCGGCACCGCCAAGGTGCCGCCTTTCTGCGTTTCCCCACGGGACAAGGGGAACTGTCGGTTATTGTTTCTCGCTGCGCAGAAAGGAGGCCCACATGGAAGCTCCCGTACCAACCAAGGAGGAATACACCTATCAAGTCGGAAAAATCCAATTTATTGTCACGCCTGTCTACAAGGACAACGGTGAGTCTATGCGTGACATTCTCTTGAAACTGATGTTGGCTGATTTAGAGCCAGCTTAACTTTTCATCGACATCCTTAACATGGGCGGTCAAAGGAGGTATAATATAAATAGGATAAAACCTCTTGTTTGACTGCTGAAAGGAGGATATTTTGAAACAGTCAAGCAAGAAAACCGCCCTCGGCACAGCCGCCCTTTACTGCCGACTGAGCCGTGATGATAACATAGACAACGAGTCCAACAGCATCAGCAATCAGAAAAAAATATTGCAAAAGGCCGCCAAGGAAAAGGGATATGCGGACACCATCTTTTTCGTGGATGATACAGTTATACTTGGACTAAATTAGAACTCCAACAACGGAGTGCAATTTAGTCCAAGTATTTTTTTGCCCAGAAAAAGGTGCAATAACGACAAAACAGGAGGTTGAGGAAACCGTGTGTAAGATAATCGTGATGGCAAATCAGAAAGGGGGCGTAGCGAAAACCAGCAGCACCCGGAATCTGGCCTACTCTCTGGCGGAGATGGGGCAAAGAGTGTTGGCGGTGGATTTTGACCCCCAGACTAATTTGACAATCAGTTTTGGTATTGCGCCAGCGACTGTAAAGGAATCGACAGCGTCCCTGATGATGAAGATGCTGATGGATGAGGCGCTGCCGGATAAGGACTCCTATATCTTGAATATTGGGCGGGTTGACCTGATTCCGTCTAAAAAGGCTTTGACCGTAGCGGAGGTGAATATGCTGATCGAACGGCAGGATGACTGCCTGGACAAGCTGCTGTCACCCCTGCGCTGCGATTACGACTACATCCTTGTAGATACCGGTCCCTCTCTCGGTTCCCTTACCATCAACGCATTTACCGCAGCCGATGGGATTATGATTCCATTTGACGCCGAATTATTTGCCCTGGTTGGCCTGAAGGAACTGACAGACACCATCTCCAAAATCAAGCAGAATCTGAACCCCAAAGTGGAGATCACAGGTATCTTCTTCACCAAGTGCAGCAAGCGTACCACTCTCTACCGGGAAATCAGCGAACAGGTCCATGCCACCTTTGGGCATCTTCATATCTTTGAAAGCCGTATTCCTGCCACTGTAAAGGTAGGTACGGCCAACAGCAAGGGTCTGAGCGTTATGGAACTGGATGCAAAAAATGAAGCTGCCGCAGCCTATATGAATCTGGCAAAGGAGGTGCTGGCAAATGCCTAAAATCAATCCGCGCATCAAGTCCATTGACGACCTTCTGGGCTTGGATGCCACCGAAGAAAGCCGTATTGAATCTACCCCTTCCGTGTCCTTGCCGGTCAAGAACACCATCATCACCCTTCCTCCACAGGCCATTCGTGCTTTCCGAGGTCATCCGTTCCGACTGTATGAGGGCGACCGGCTCAATGACTTGGTAGAAAGTATCTCGGAGCATGGGGTCTTAACCCCCACCATCATCCGTAAAATTGAACGGGACGAAGATGGTTTTGAATACGAAATGCTTGCTGGTCACAACCGGCAGAACGCCGCAACCATCGCCGGACTGGACACCATCCCCTGCATCGTCAAAGAAAATCTGTCGGATCAGGATGCTTGGATTTATGTGATTGAAACCAATGTCCTGCAACGCTCCTTCTCTGAAATGCTGCCCTCTGAAAAAGCGGCGGTGCTGGCTCTGCGCTATTCCAAGATGATTTGTCAGGGGCGTCGGAACGATATTGTTGAAGAATTGAAAAAGCTCGAAAACCCTGATGAAATCAAGGAAAACGGAACTTGTGGAAGTGACTTCCACAAGTCAAAAAGCAGAGAGACTTTGGGTGCAGAATATAACCTTACGGGTCGTTCTGTTGCGACTTATCTCCGCATCAACGAGTTGATTACTCCGCTGAAAAGGCGAATTGATGATGCCGAGTTTCCGATTGTGGCGGCCGTGCAGCTCTCCTTTCTAACCGAGCAGGAAGAACAGATGGTTGAGGATGTGCTTTCGGAAAACGAGTATAAGGTCAATGAAGAAAAGGCCACTCTGCTGCGAAAGTACACTGGAAATCTGACCCCAGAGCGCACCGAACAAATTCTGTCCGGTGAATTTAAGCGGAAACCCAAGAAATCCACATCTACGGCGCTCAAAGTCAAACCGGCGATTTATAAGAAATACTTCACCACCAGCATCAGCCAGAAGGAGTTCGACAGCATTGTGGACGAGGCGCTTGCCCTCTACTTTGCTCAGAAAGGACAGGATTCCGAGCAAGAGGCCGGATAATCGGTCATAATTACCAATACAGGAAGGAGGTCAGATACCGTTGAGAAATGATGAACGCCTGCGGACGATATATGAAGTTATGGCTCCCTATATTGTCCGAAATGAACACAACTGGCGGGATTATCTGGCATTTGCATCGCAGTTCCATAAGCACAGCTTTGATAACATACTTCTTGTGTACGCACAGGATGAAGATGTTTCAATTCTGGCAACACAGAAGCAATGGGCATCCATAGGCAGAAATTTGATTCCCCGTGCAAAGGGCGTTGCGGTTTGTGTTTATCGAAATGCCAAACTCACTCTTGATTATCTCTTTGATGTAGGCCAAACTACTGGCAAAGAAATTCATCCCACGGATTGGCAGCTTTCCGATGAAATGAAAGAAGCCCTGACCGAGCGCCTGTCGTATGCGCATGGTTTCCCCAATCAAGGTTTTTCCCAAGCGCTGTATGCGATGGCAAGCGAATCTGTCGCAGAGAATTACAACCACTTTTTGCAGGAACTCAAGCAGGAAACCAAAGGCCATTTATTTACCGAGATTCCGGCCGGTGGTTTTGAAGCCCAATACATCCAGCTTTTGACCGACAGCATTTCTTATTTCATCGGCAAAAAGTGTCACCTGCCGGATGAAGAAATTCAGTTCAGTGACGGCATGGCGACGGTCAGCCATTTCAGTACACTCCCGCTGGTTGCACATCTGGGTACGGCAGTAACCGCGCTTTCCAAAGGCATCCTGTTAGAAGTAGAACGGAATATCAAGATTATCAATCGTGAAAGGATGGCACAACATGAGCAAGCCGAATATCAATCTGGAATACAGAGAGCAGGACGGGATGATGCTTCCCGATCTGCAAATCTCCAACAACAGCGAAGCAGATCAGCCCCTGGGCAGGTACGGCCGGATGGCCCTGGAATACCTCAGAGAGAATCACCCGGAGCGATTTACGACTTTGAAAATGGATGGCAGTCTGATGGAGGTCATGCACCAGGTACAGGACGAGGCGACCGAGAAGATCGAAGCCCTGACCCAGCAAATGCTCCAGCAGGAGCCGATTCCGCAGACCGAGGACATCATGGAGCGGACACGCCACCTGAACAGTCTGAAACTGATGGCGGAGGAAACCGTACTCCAGAGCGTAGTTCTGATTCCCCGCTGACCGAAGAACAGCCAAATACAGAAGTGGCGCCAAGCGCCGCACCTGTGGGAGAGCCGTCTGAAAAAGGCGGCTCTTTTTCTGTTCCTATGGAACAACCAACGCGCGATTTTACCGATGCAGAAGTCCGGCGCAATTATGAGTACATCCTGACCAGCACCAACCTATACCCCTCAGAGCTGCACAGTGCGGTTCGCAGCGTATTGTCAGAACCGCCGCTCAATCCTGACTGGTCAGACAAAGGGCGGCAGATTGCGGCTCTCTTTACTCCCTATGGCGACCGTGAATATCAAGGTGATCTTCTCTATCGTACCCGGTTACATGGTGAGGATGGCATTTCATTTTTCTTTGATGAAGGCTACACCTACATTCCTTGGAATGGGCTGGCGCTTTTATTGGACGCTATGATCGAGGATGGTGACTATCCCAATCCTGTTGTAGAGGAGCAGCCTGATCCCATCGGGGATTATAACATCCCTGATGAAGTCGATGAAATGGGCGGTCCTCACCAGCAAATGACCATTGGAGAAGCGGATTTTGATTATGTTCTGGATGCTGTTGCCTATGAAGCCGGAGAAACCGTAGTGGAACCGGTCAAGCCGCAAGCGATTGTCCAAATGGAAAATGACACACCAGCAGCCGGTGACGAGTCTGCATCCGTTCCTGGCGAAAATCCCCCTGTTGTTGTGGAGGCCCCCGAAACGGCTCTCCCCGCAGATGCAGCGGAGCAGCCTGCACCGCCGCCCGTCAAGGGAAACACGACGGCGCACAAGAATTTCCGCCGCTTTCAAGAGTTATTCCCGGAGATTGTGTCCGGTCAATATGAGTATCTGCACCTGGAGGCCGGAGAAGCCTACTATCCTCTGGTCATTCACCATAAATACGGTTCCCATTACTGCATGGAGCATTACTATATGCAGAACGGCGACCGGATGTATGACCCCTATATGGATTTCCAAATCGACAGAGATGCCGGAACCCTGCGGGCATTTAGCTATGAGAACAGCGGCATCGGTGTCTATAACGAGGCCAATCCTGACGACCCCGCATACGAGAAAGCAATCAACGGGTTCAACAGTTTCTTTGCCACCTGGCTGAACAATATCCGCAGCCAAGGCTATGAGCCAGTGCGGGCCTCTATGATGGTCAATGATGAAGAAGTCGATGTGGATTTGCGCCCTGCTGCCGAAGCTGTTCCGGTGGTGGAAGAAGAACAGCCGGAGCAGCTCTCCCTTCTATCCCTGGAAAAGAGTACGGAAGATCTGCTTGTTGAGCGTGTCATGCAGAGAGGTCCCCTTACCGCAGGGAAAAAAGAACAAATCTACGAGTTTGCTCAGACCCACCCCACCGGATCAGAATTTACTACTTTCCTAAAAAAGCTATATGGATATGAAGGGTTCTCCGGTGATGAAATGGGCGTGAAATACGCCATGTTCAATAGTGAAGGTGTCACTATCGAATGGCAGGATGAGCAGGGCGAAACACAGGAAACAAAGCTGTCCTGGGCGCGGGCTGCCGGTGTCGTGCAACGCCTGGTGGATGAAGGCCGCTATCTGGAAACCCCTGTTGTCAGCCAGCCGGAACAGCAGGATGAGGTGCAGCCTTTCAGTGACCAATACCGTCTGTTAGACCGTCTGTGTGCTGACTGCGAGTATTTTCTGGGGGCGGGACAGCGGGCAGAAAAGCATTTGTGGGCAGGCAGTGTGGATGCACAGATTGAGAAAATGCGGGAACTATATGCCCAACTGCCGGAAAAACCTGATTGGATTTCCCTGGATATAATCAACGCCTACGCCCGCCGCATGGCAGTCCCGGAGCCGGTAGAAAATACTGCGGAAGCCTCGCAGGAGGAAACGCAGATTTTGGACGAAGCCCTGGACGCCCATCATGGGCAGATTGATATGCTGATGCAGGCGGTCCGAGGTGAGCTGACGGTTGGAACCATTCGGTACAGTATTTTTGAGGGGCGGCCCCATATCAGCATGATTGAAGTCTTGGAGGACTACCGCCGCCAAGGTATCGCAACCCAGATGCTCCGCTATCTGCAAGGGCAGTATCCCAATGAGGAAATTGAATGGGGATATTTGACGGAGGACGGTGCCGCCCTCTACCATGCGTTGGTGGATGAGCAGCCCAATCCCGACTATCTCCGGGTGCAAAGCGACCTGGAAACTATTACGCAGGAGTATGATGCCTATGTCACCCGCATGGACGGCGGAGCAATTCTTTCTCCCAAAGAAGCTGCCGACATGGACGATCTGGAGGATACGCAATACCGGCTGGAAAAAGAACTGGAGGAACTGCGCCCCATTCGCGCCTTTGTACGAATGGACGATGGTACAGCAGCAGAGGCGCCCGCTGTTATGGATGAAGCCACTCGCACTGATCCGGCGCCCCTTCGTGAGCCGCCTGCGGCGCCGCAGGTCGCCGCACACAACTTCCGTTTTTCCGAGGATTATGACCTGTATCCAAGTGGCGCAAAGACCAAATATAAAAACAATGTCCTGGCGATCAAGCTGCTCAAGCAGATCGAGTTGGAAAAGCGGACAGCAACACCGGAAGAACAAATCGTCCTTGCCCGTTATGTCGGATGGGGTGGACTTGCCAATGCTTTCTCCAGTACAGCCTCTGGTTGGGAGAACGAATATCAAGAATTGAAGTCCCTGCTGACGGATGTGGAATATAAAGCGGCCATGAACTCCACCATCACAGCCTACTACACCGAGCCTGACCTGATCCGGCACATTTACCGCGCCCTGGAACGGTTTGGCTTTGAGGGCGGTCCTGACCGAAAAATCCTGGACCCTGGTATGGGAACCGGCAACTTCTATTCTGTGCTGCCGGAGCAGTTTCAAGGGAGCAAGCTGTTTGGCGTAGAGTTGGATTCCATCACCGGCAGAATCGCAAAGCAGCTTTATCCTGATGCGGATATTTCCATCATGGGATATGAAGCCACCAAATTTGAGGACGACAGCTTTGATGTGATTCTGGGTAATATCCCATTCAATTCCGTGAAAATCTATGATCGGCGCTACAATGACCTGAACCCGTACATCCATGACTATTTCTTCATCAAGTCCCTGGACCTTGCGAAACCGGGCGGCATCATTGCCTTTATCACCAGCAAAGGAATTATGGATCGCAAGGACGAGAGCCTTCGGGAATATATCGCACGGCGGGCAGAGTTCATCGGAGCCATTCGCCTACCCAACACAGCGTTCAAGGCTTTGGCGGGAACTGATGTAACAGCGGATGTTGTTTTCTTGAAAAAGAGAGCGCATCCCATAGAACTTGATCGCACAAATTTTCCATCCTGGATTGAAACTGACCTGGACCGCAGTAAATGGATCGTCTATAACCGCTATTTCAAAGACAATCCCGAAATGCTCATGGGCGAAATGGTGAGCAGCCGGAATATGTACGGCAACGAAGATGGAACGGCCTGTATTGCCCCAGAAGATTTTGACCTGAACCAGCATCTTGCCCAAGCGGTTGACTCCCTGTACGCCCGTTTCACGGCAGAGCCGGATGAAGAAATTGAGGCAGACGAACCGGAAGAAAGCAATACAGAGTATGAGGACGCTCCGGCCGGAACCAAAAACTTCACCTATGTTGTGCGGGATGGCGAGATCTTCTTCTGTGAAAAAGATAAGCTGATCCCGCAGCCTTACACCGGCATGAAGGCCGAAAGAATCAAGGGATTGTGCGAAATCCGTACTGCGCTGCTGGAGGTCATCAACATCCAGTCCCATGAGTATGACCCGGTTGATCTCCAGAAAGCACAGGACACACTGAATCAGATATATGACCGCTTCGTTGCAAAGTATGGAGCCATCAACAGCAAAGGAAACATTCTTGCTTTTTCAGATGACGACCAATTTCCGCTTCTTCGTTCTATCGAGGATGAGTGTGAGGATAAGACCGGATGGGATAAATCCGCAATCTTCACCAAAGCCACCATCCGCCCCTTCCGGCAGGTCAACCATGCAGATACCGCCGAGGACGCCCTTCAAATCTGCCTGAATCACAGGCTGCGGGTGGATCTGCCCTATATGTCCTTCCTGACGGGAAAAGAACCGGAAGAATTGGTGCGTGAACTGGATACTCGCATCTATCTCAATCCCCAAAAATACTACGGCAACCCGCTGGAGGGATGGGAACTCGCAGAAGAATATCTCAGTGGTCATGTGAGGGATAAGCTGCTCTATGCACGTCAGAAGGCAGCAGAAGAACCGGAACTCTTTGCCCGGAATGTCGAGGCTCTGGAGGAAGTACAGCCAGAGCCGCTGACTCCTGCCGACATCGAAGTGAATATGGGTGCCATCTGGGTTCCCATTGAGTATTATCGCCAATTCATGTATGAAACCTTCCAGACCAGCGGATATGAAAAGGTCATCGAGGGCGGCGACAATCGGCACCGCATTGATATTGAGTATTTCTCCTATACCACGACCTGGCGCGTCACCAACAAAAGTGCAGAACCGGATTCCGTCATGGTCAACCAGACTTTTGGCACAAAGCGGAAAAATGCTTATGAAATCTTTGAGGATTGCTTGAATATGCAGTCCACGACCGTCCGTGACCGGCAGGAGTACATCAATGAAAAGGGCAACAAGTCTGTTAAGTATGTAATCAACGCACAGGAAACCATGATTGCCCGTGCCAAGCAGCAACAGATTCAAGAGGCATTTGCATCCTGGGTTTGGAAAGAACCAGAGCGCCGGGATACGCTTCTGCGTATCTACAACGAAACTTTCAATACGGTTCGCCCACGCGAATTTGATGGGAGCCATTTGGTATTCCCCGGCATGAACACGGAGATGAAGCTGCGAAAGCACCAGCTTGACTTTGCTGCCCGTGTCATCTATACCGGGACGGGGCTTGCCGCACATGAGGTAGGCGCCGGAAAGACAGCTGCTTTAATCGCCGCCGGGATGTACCTCAAGAACCTGGGAGCGATCCACAAGGCAGTGTTTGTAGTTCCCAATCCCCTGGTAGGCCAGTGGGCAACAGAGTTCTACCGCTTTTTCCCCAACGCAAACCTTTTGGTATCCACCGCAGAGGATTTTACCCCTAAAAACCGCAACCGCTACATTTCCAAAATCGCCACCGGAGAATATGATGCGGTGATTCTGGCGCACAGTCAATTTGAGAAAATCCCAATCTCCACAGAGCGGCAGATTGCTATGCTGGAACGGCAGATCAACGATATTGAAAATGCAATCCATGAGATCAAGAGCGAAAACGGCGAGAATTGGTCTGTCAAGCAGATGGTCATTTTCCGCAAAAATCTGGATGAGCGGCTGAAAAAGCTGTCTGCCGAGGAAAAGAAAGACGATCTGCTGACCTTTGAGCAGCTCGGTGTAGATATGATGATGGTGGACGAGGCGCACTTTTTCAAAAACTGCTTTGTCTTTACAAAGCTGCGAAATGTGGCTGGTATTACAGCCTCAAGCAGTCAACGTGCCTTTGATATGTTGCTCAAATGCCAGTATTTACAGGAAACGAATCAGGGGCGTGGCGTAGTATTTGCAACCGGCACCCCGATCAGCAACTCTATTTCCGAGCTATTTGTCATGCAGCGGTACTTGCAGCCGCAGGAGTTGGAACGCTTTGGCTGGTCCTACTTTGATACCTGGATCGCCCATTTTGCCAAACGAACCTCTGTGCTGGAATTGAAGCCGGAGGGCGGCGGCTATCGGATGCGTGATCGTTTTGTCCGCTTCTACAATCTCCCTGAACTGATGGCGGTCTTTCGTGAGGTTGCTGACATCAAAACAGCGGATATGCTGGACATTCCCGGACTTCCGGCTATTCGCAGCGGCAAGGCGGAAATCGTTTCCGTAGATGCGACTCCTGCACAGCAGGCAATTATGGCTGACTTCATCCTGCGGGCAGAAGCCATCCGAACTGGCCGGGTAAAGCCAGAAGAAGATAATATGCTGAAGCTGACCGGCGAGGCCCGCCTGATGGCGATTGACCCGCGCCTGATCCAGCCGGATGCGGATGGCACAGGAAGCAAATTGAATATCTGCATTGAGGACATTTATCAGGTCTGGAACGAAACCGCCGATGCAGCTTCTACTCAGCTTGTCTTTTGTGATGTTGGCACACCCAAGGCCGGAAAATTCAATGTGTATGATGAAATAAGAAGTGTACTGCTGGCAAAGGGTGTGCCGGAATCGGAGATCGCCTTTGTTCACGACGCCACTTCTGAAGCACAGCGTCAGGAACTGTTTGAGCGTACCCGGCAGGGAAAAATTCGTATCCTGATCGGCAGCACCAGCAAGCTGGGAACTGGTGTAAATGTGCAGGACAAGGTGATCTCTATTGACCATCTGGACTGCCCGTGGAAGCCCTCTGACATTACCCAGCGAAATGGACGTGGGGTACGGCAGGGCAATGAAAACCCGGAAATTATGATAAAGCAATTCGTGGCAAAAGGGACATTTGATGCGTATCTCTGGCAGATTCAGGAGCAGAAATTGCGGTATATCACGCAGATTCTTACCGGGAAACACATCGCCCGCTCTTGTGAGGATGTGGATGAAACCGTCCTGTCTGCCGCACAGTTCAAGGCGGCCGCTACCGACAATCCAATGGTCGCACAGAAGATGGAATTGGAAAACCGGGTCACGGAATTGAAAATCCTGCGGGGTGCGTGGAGTAACGAGCAACTTTCTTTGGAGCGCAAAATCAGCACTATTTATCCTGGGCAGATAAAGCGGTATGAAAAGGAAATCGACCAGATCGGTGATGATATTAAACTGCTGAACCAATCGGCCGGCAGCGACTTCTCGATTGTCCTGGATGGCAAACGCTATACAGAACGGTCAGAGGCCGGAGAAGCCTTCGGGCTGCTCTATCGCATGATAAAAGAAGGCGCAAAGGACGATTCGGAAGAATTTGAGATTGGTGCTTATCGCAGTTTCCCGTTGTATCTGTCGGTTGGGTATGTTTCACGATTGGTTTTGAGATATAACCACCACTACACAACGGAGGTTGGAACTTCTGCTTTAGGTGCTATCACCCGCATCGAACACCTTGCCGAACGGATTCCCGTCTATCTCAAAGAGGTCCAGCGCGAGTTGGAGGAAGTGCAAAAACAACTGGCGGTTGCCCAACAACAGGTTGGACAGCCGTTTATTTATGAGGATGAGTTGTCGGAAAAGGTTGCCCAACTCACGGAAATCAACACTAAATTGGAGTTTGAATCATTGCAGGAAAGCGAGGTGATTTTGGATGAAAACGGACAACGATCTGATGGCGAGGAAGATTGGGATTCTGAAAGAGTTCCTTCCTGCGCTTCTGCCGAAGTATAAGATTATGCTGCTGGAGGCGTTCAGCCCCCACGACCTTCTCACGGCATATATCAAAAGCACTTTGATGGGCTACCCCCGGCTGGAGAATCAGAACTTGGATGACCTGACGATGGAACTGCTGTACCCCACCGACGAGGCGGCGGAACACTGTATCAAAGAGTTCCTTGCTCTGCGCCTGGACGATGACAACGAGCATGAGCTGGAGCAGTAATATGGAGGTGGTGATGTATGGGTGAAAAGCACTCCGCTGTCTGTTATATCTTCCGGGAGGGGGCTTTCACTCCTGTTCAGGAAACAAAACCACTGCGGAATGAGTTTGACCTGGACCTGTTTCAGTATAAGGGTGCTGTCTATGAGGGAAAGACCGGTCTGCACCTCTGTCCGGCGCAGGACGCCGAATATCTTTCGCTTTTTATCAGGAGCCACGGTGGAATAGAAAAAGTGCGGCAAGTGATTGAGAGCAGTTTGGAGCGTACTGGTCTTTCTCCCCGCTATGTCCGGCCGGATGAAAAGAAAAAGGACATCTTTCCGCCAAAGGAAAAAGACGAGAACCGAGTCTTTGCCAAAGACCTGATGGGCAACAAGCACTACTACTACCGCTTCTACAACGAAAACGGCATTGAACTCTACACAATGGAGAAGAAACGGGAGTTTTTCCAAACGGTTTATATTCTATGTGACGGGTTTATGGTGGGCATTGACCAGCGGCACCGGCTGGAGGAAGTCCTGAAATGGCTGCCCACACTGGAGCATGGCATCCGGGGTGAGATCGAGAGGGTTTTCAATCAGAGTATGGAAGCCCCGGATCGGTGGGCTGATCTGGGATTTGCCAATCTGCTTGGACGGTATGAGGAAGCAAAAGCCCACAATGCCCCCATTGCTGCGGAACGGCAGCGGCAAGCTGATGAAAGGCGGGCGCAGCAAGACGCCCGTGAACAGCAGTTGGCACAAGAACGACAGGCCCGTTACGATTCCGCCATCCGTGAGGCCGAAGGAAATATTATGGCGGGAAAGGAGGTGATAAACCGGGAGATCAACGGCAAATCTCTCATTATGCAGCTCTTTCGTGAGCATGAAATTCCTGTTCCTCTCAAAACACAGGGCTGGATCATCAATTCGCTTCACAGTATCCGGTACGATCCCCAAATTGGGGAATGGAACTACCGCTATTTCAAAGGCAGCCGGAACAGCACCAAAATGTTTGACCTGCTTTCCAAACTGTCCGCTGCGATTCAGACTCGACAGCAGTTTGAAGAACACGACGCATCCCTGCCGGATGCCCCTGTGTTGGACTGTGAGGAAGAACTGGACGCGGAACCGTAAATCTGATTTTTGAAAGGAGCCAATATGAAAAAAGTAATTTTGAGCGTATCCGCAGCCGCCGCCATGCTTGGCGGCCTTTTCTATTTTGGCTGGTATCGCAACCGCCACGGCGCCAACTAAGCGTACCGTCCCGTCTGGAAGGAGGTGAAGCGATATGCCGCTGACGGCAACAATGCCCCCCTACACCCTTTTCATTCTGGATGACGATACCCCGCTGAACCCTCGTGAGGATTACGACTGCCTGGGGAAAATGGTCTGCTGGCATAGCAGATACAGCCTGGGCGAGAAGCACGATTATGATGAGCCAAGCGATTTCCTGCGGAGCCTGCTGTTTTCTGAATACTCCAGCGGCCATGACCGGAACAATCCGGTTTTTGCATTTCTCAAATCCGGCAAGGCCAAGGATGCCCGTTTGGAATATAATCGCTCCACACGGGAGTGGGAATTGCGTGAGAACCAGCACTGGAGTTCAAACAGCGATTGGTATGTGTCCTCCAGCTACGCAGCCTCGTTGAAAGATGAAGTCCCTGACTGGTTTTTGGATGATTGTCTTTCTGCCCTCTCTACCGGCGAACTGCTTTCGCTGGTAGAACAAATGGAGGGCATGGTGATTCTTCCGCTTTATCTGTACGATCACAGCGGGATCACCATGAACACCTGCGGCTTTTCTTGTCCGTGGGATTCCGGTCAGGTTGGGTGGATTTACGCAGACAAAGCGATGATTGAGCAGGAATACGGGAAAATCACCCCTGAAATATTGGATAGGGTTCGTCAAGTCCTGGAAGCCGAGGTCAAGGAGTACGATTACTACCTGACCAACCAGTGCTATGGATTCCAGCTTTTCAAGGAAGATGTGGAGGTGGATAGTTGCTGGGGATTCCTTGGAGAAATCCGGGATGTTCAGGATGCTGTCAAGGAATATCTGCCATCGGACTGTAATCCGGCAATCGTTGAATCGCTCCAGTTTCAGTATGAAGAACCGGACATTGACGAGTATTTGGAGCGATTGCAGGAAGAAACGGAGGGATTAGACTGTGAACCTGGATAACCCGGCAAATATTTTTATCCTGTATGGCTGCACCTTGAATAAGGAACGAAGTTCCATGCGAATCGTGGCGGCCACGACGGATGAAGAAATGCTGCATACCATCATCGGCGCCCAAATCCTCGGCGGCAGAATGGATTACCGGGGCTTCAGCAACATGAAGGGTTTTGAACAGTTCCGGGCGGCCTGCCGTACTGGCGCTGTGCAGTATAACGATCTGGACTACGGCTTTGTGGAGCAGGTGGAAAACCAGATGCTCCCGGACTGCGCGAAGGAACCGAAGCTGGAGAAATCCTATCGGCTGCTGAACCTGTCCGACCGTGAGTTCAATACCATCCGCAGCGGCTCTCTGGAGAACCTGGGCGCTGACCGTACCCGTTTGATTCTGGACAAGGCGTTATCCTGGGCGGCTCAGAACTATGCCGCATGGGACTTGTACCGCCATTTAAGAGATGAACTCGGCATGAGCAACGAGGAAATCGGAAATGCCGGATTTGACCTGGATGAGTTCTATGAGGACGAAGCGGAGGACGCTGCGGAGTATGAGGCGGAGGATGACTATGGAGAGGAACTTTAATTCGGCTGTGCTGCCGGATCATTGCTATGCGGTTCTTCCCGGTTCCGGGCAGCTTATCGAGGTCAGGCGTGGTGAAAAGGGCTACTATCCCTGTGCCTATTCCACCGGCGACCGTGCGTATAACGAGGTGCTGGCAAATCAGTTCAATGCCCATGAGGGCATTTCAAAGGCACAGGCGGCAGCTATGCTGGCCGGGTCCATGTTTGGCTGGAATGTTCCTGCCGCCGATCCTGCCCACTACGATGCAGAGGGTATCCCGGTCCAGCCGGAAAAAAAGAAAGCACCTGTCAGGTCGCCGGAATATCAGTACGAACAGGCAAAATTTATCCGGCAAGAGTACCAGCCCGGAAGCAAGGTTGTACTGGATGAGGATATGGAAGATCCGTATTGCGAGATGCCCGCCGGTCTGACCGGTATTGTGGATTCCGTTGATGATCTGGGGCAAATCCATTGCCATTGGGAGAATGGTTCTTCGCTGGCGCTGATTCCGGGCGTAGACCATTTTCACAAGGATATGACACAGGAGCCTGTGCTGGAAAACAGTGAGGAACAGGAGCCTGATTTGGAATTGTGAGGTGATGAGATATGAGCAGAAGCGCCGCTGCGTATCGGAAATATACCGAGGATGAGATTCGTCAAGCCAACAGCGTGGATATTCTGACCTTGGCCCGCAGCTATGGCTATGAGCCTGAAAAGGCAGGCCGCAAGGCAGTCCACATGAAGCACAGCGGCGGGCTTTACATCTTTCCCGAAAACAACCGCTTTTTTCAGTGGACAGGGCCGGATGACGGTATCAAAGGCGGCGCCATTGATTTTGTCATGCGTGAGGAACACCTGTCCTTCCCCGAAGCGGTGGGCAAGCTGATCGGTCAGGAGTTTTCTCCATCCGTCAAGCAAGTAGTTCCCTATGAGAAGAAAGAACGAGAGCCGCTGGTTCTGCCCGACAAGGCAGATAACATGAAGCGGGCCTATTGGTATCTGGTTTCTGTCCGGGGCATCAGCCCCAAAATTGTCAGCCACTTTATGAATCGGAAGATGATATATCAGGAAAAGAAATATGGCAACTGCGTGTTTGTAGGCTATGACACGGAAGGAACGGCCCAATATTGTTCCATGCGGGCGGCCAGAGAAAGCAGCTCCTTCAAAATGGATGCAACTGGCTCGGATAAAAGCTATCCCTTTTTCCATGAGGGCAAAACCGACCTGTTGATTGTCACCGAGGCACCTATCGACCTGATGAGCCATGCGTCTATCGCTGCCGATTTTTATGGACAGGACTGGACACAAGACCATCGTATCTCTACCGGCTGCCTTTGGAATGGCGCCATTGACCGCTATCTGGAAGGCCACCCGCAGATCAGGCGGCTGGTATTTGCAGTAGACAATGACTATCTGGCCCGTGACAAGAATGGACAACTGCGAAATTGGGGGCAGCTCACAGCGGCAAAATGGAGCATGGAATACACAGCGCGAGGATATATTTGCGCGATTCATGTTCCTCACCTGAACGATTTTAACACCGACTTGGTAGAAATGCGGAAGGGGCGCCCTGTGGAGGATTTAGACCGTCAGCGCATGGCGGAACTGGAAGCCGCATTTGAACAGAGCGCCGAGGAAGAACCGGAACAAGGTATGGAGGTGTAAAATTGGCAAGAATCAAAACCTTTGAATTGGATCGCTGGAGTGAGCCGGATGAAAAGCGGCGTGTCCGGCATATCGGCATGGCCGATGCAAAAGAAACCTTCGACAGACTGCAAACACACCTGGAACTGAAAGGTCTGCTCCCGGATGAGTATTTCCTGTTCTCCGATGAACTGACAGGCGAGCTGCCTGAATTTGACCAGGCGCTCTGTATTCCCGATTTTGGAGCCAGCGAAGGTATCTATCTGGATATTTCCCTGGCCTGCCACAACAAAGACGGCAGGCGCTACTTTCAAAACTTTGCCACCGGCAAGACATTGGGAGAAACTGCGGATGACTATTACAGGATGTTCCGCATCGCTGCCGAATGTTCCCTGATGCTGAATGGCCGTGGAAATACCTATGAACAGAAAAAAGTGGACATCGTTCTGACCGAGCAAGAGGCGGAGGCCGTGGGGACTGTGGTGGATATGGAACTCTGCGGACATCATCCGCCGGAGGCCGAAGCTGTTTTGAACTCTGCGCTGGAGAAGATCGACCGGATCGCCTTTGCAAAAGCCCAGACCATTACCTGTCATGGGAAAGGCGATTACTCTCTCTGGTCTGCGGAGATTCCCAAAGATATGCTGCACTCCATCCTGCACGAAGCCTGCGAACGGGTTGGAACCCTGGATGAACTGATGGACGCAATGAACCCGAAGGACGGGTATGAAATGCGGCTGTTCATTCAGACACCGGGACGGCAGTTTGCGTTCTACCGTATCCCGGAACGGCTCTCCAATCTGGAGGACTACGCCAATGAGGGCTACTCTGTCCGAGGAACGAAGGATGAAATCATGGCGGAGATTTTTACCGAGTGGGCGCCCGCCCAAGAAGATCTGGAAGATGACTTTGAACTGTGACAGCCCGCACTTTTCTTTTCATCTGTACCTGCCCGCCCCCCTGCGGGGGCGCCCCGCAACCGGAATACGCAGGCCACGCCCTGCGGTTCTCGGTTAAGGCAGGAATAGCCGTCATACCTGACGGCGGGCTGACAGCTTGAAAGCCGTGCTTTCAACAGGGTTTTGAGGATTTCAAAGAGTATGATTTTTTGATTCTGGTGTGATTTTTGTCATACCGCACTTTGTATCCGTTCTACCCACCGATTCTAACCATCCTCTGCGTTAGAATGGTTAGAATGTGAAAAGCATTTTGTCAGAGCGCCGGATGAACCGGCGCCTTTTCTGTTTGAAAGGAGGATTGATTTGAAAGAATCGCCCATTAAAACAGAGCGCAAGACGCTCCATCTGCCGGAAGATACAGTTCGGGCGCTCAATAAACTGGCGGCCAAGAATGGGACGGACTTTTCCAAAGAAGTGCGCAGGGCGATTGACGAATATCTGGATTTGGAAACCACCGCCGAAAATATTGACATGATAAACGGGGTCATCCGGCAGGAACTCAGCGGGCAGCTCAAAGCCCTGGGGAACCGGTTGGCTGGACTGATAAATCGCCTGACGATCATATCTGCTGCGGGCTATTATGCTAACATCGCCATAATCGCAGACCTCATTGACCAAGATCGCTATTCGTCCTTTGAAAAAATCGAGTCGGCGGCCCGAAAGCGGGCGTTGGCATTTGCCAATCAGAAAAACGCAGATGCACTACGCTCTTTCATGGATGACGAGGAAATGCGGAAAGCCATCCATGCCGTACAAGGAGGGTCCCGTGTCGATTCTGATTTATAAGCAGCGGCACCGGCCCCCCAACTATAAGAAAACACCGAAAGGCAACTATGCACATATCGGTTACATTGCAACTCGTCCCGGTGCCGTGAAAAATGAGGGGATGCGCCACGGACTGTTCGGTAAGTTGGAGCCGGGGGCGGTCAAAGAGTTTGACACCTGGCAGGAAGCCGCTCGCCTGGTTCGGGAGCTTTCCTATCGTCGGGTCAATATGTATCGTGGTATTATCTCTTTTTCACCTGAAACGGCCGCCGAATTGGGGCTGTCCGATCACAAAGCGTGGGAGGACTATATCGACCGCCACATTTTGACCTTGGCAAAGTTCAATGGAATCCGGGTGCAGGATTTGCAATGGGTGGCTGCCCACCATAACGAAAAAGGCCATCCCCACATCCATGTGGTGTTCTGGAATAAAAATCAGCGAACAATGGTCCCTTTTGTCCATCCAAGCATCCCGGATAAAATCCGTAAGCAGCTCATTCGGGATACCTTTGCCGAGCGCATCAAGGCATATTGCGAGGACAAACAGCAGGCCAAGGAACACCTGTCGGCCATCACAGACGAAATGATCGACGAGTTTGAGCAGTACATGGAGCAGCTTCATCCGCAGGAATATCGCCGTCTGCGGGAAGTGTTTGGACGCATCACGGATGATGAACTGGGGACTTCCCCTTTGGACAGCGTTGTTGGTACAATGAAGATCGCCCCCTTTCTCTCGCGCCTGTTCGCGCTGAAGGAGAAGATGCCGAAAAAAGGACGGCTGTATTACAAATTGCTGCCGGAGGATGTGAAGGCCGAAGTGGATGCCCTTGTTGCCTTTCTGAAGGAAAACAACGAGTACATCCGCAATCTGGTTCAGGACTATGTGGAGAGCAAGACCTGTCTTGCTATGCTCTATGACGCCGACCCGGCGCACCTCAAAGAGCAGCAGGAAAAGGCCGTTGCGGAGGCCGACAAGCTGATCGCCAATAAAATTCTGGATGCAATCCGTGCCATGCTCCAAAAAGACCGGGAAGTTCAGTCGTTTGAATACACAGAGGCCCGGAAAGCCTACCTCACAGAACAGATGATTTGCGAAATTCTAATGGCGCTGGAGCAGGCTGCTATGAGTTTTGACATGGAATACGACGACCGGCAAAAGGCCATGAGTACCGAACTGTCAAAGGCGGCCCGAAAAGAGTGGTATCTGCGGCATAAGGACAAAGGTATAGAACCGTGAGTTAATCGAAAAACTAATGTTTAGCGTAAAAGTTGTTTGAAAAAGTTGATACTTGTCTTAAAAAGTAGCTTAAAAAAGTTTGTAGTTACTCGTAAAAGTCGCTTGAAAAAGTTGTTGCTTTCGCATATACTATAAATAAGGCAAGGAGGCGAAAGCAATATGTTAAAACGAAAAATTGAACAAAGGTTAGCTGACTGGAAAAATTCTGAGAACCGTAAGCCGTTGATTATCAAGGGCTGCCGTCAGTGTGGAAAAACATTTTCAGTTCTTGACTTTGCCAAGAAGAATTACAAGAATGTCGTATATCTGAATTTCTTTCAAAATCCAGACTATGCTTCGGTGTTTTCTGGTTCTCTGGAAGTGGACAATATCGTAATGCTGCTGTCTGCCTTGTTGGGGAGCGAAGCGGTATTTGAAAGCGGCCAGACGGTAATTATTCTGGATGAGATTCAGGAGTGTCCAGAAGCACGGACAGCCCTGAAATTTTTTCGGATTGACGGGCGCTATGATGTGATTGGAACGGGTTCTCTGCTGGGCGTAAAGGGATATGGCAAGGAGCCAAAGTCTATCCCGGTAGGTTCTGAAACAGTCATTGATATGTACCCTCTGGATTTTGAAGAATTCCTTTGGGCCAATGGGATCACTGACCCTGTGATTGGGATGCTGAAACAATGTCTGGAAAAGGAAACGCCGGTTCCAGAGGCTTTGCATAACCGTATGAAGCAGCTTCTTTTACAATATGTGGTGGTTGGCGGTATGCCGGACGCCGTGCAGACCTTCGTTGATACAAAGCAAATGGATGAAGTCCTGCGCATCCAGCGGGATATTGTACGATCCTATGAGGATGACATGGTAAAGTATGCGGAACGAAAAGACAAGTCCCGCATTAAGGAGTGCTTTCAGTCGATCCCCAAGCAACTCAGCAAAGAAAATAAGAAGTTTCAGTATTCTGTTGTGAAGAAAGGTTCAACCGCATCACAATATCTCGGCAGCCTGCAATGGATTGAGGACGCGGGAATCATTACCCGCTGCTATAATCTCTCCATCACAGAACTGCCTTTGGACGGAAATGCGGAAGAAGATGTATTCAAGGTCTATATGCGCGATTGCGGGCTGTTTGTTAGTATGTTGGAGGATGGCACACAATACGACATCCTGCAAGGAAACCTGTATGGGTACAAAGGAGCAATTTTTGAAAATCTGATTGCCGATATTTTGGGGAAAATGGGCCGCAAACTTTACTATTTCCATAAGGACAGCGGTTTGGAAGTGGATTTTGTCATTCGGTATCAGGGACAATGTACTCTGGTTGAAGTAAAAGCCGCGACAGGAAACACAAAAAGTACAAAGACTATTTTGCGGCATCCTGAAAAATATCATGTGAACAGTGCCATCAAGCTGGGGGATTACAATGTGGGAAGAACCGACCAGCTTCTGACTCTGCCGTTGTATATGGCGTTTCTGCTCACAGCCCTTTAACTCTATAATGCGAGATGAAAAGCAGTCCTTCGGGGCTGCTTTTTCTGTTTTCAGATGATTATGAAAAACAAAAAAGTGACCGGCCACCCGGTTCCAGAAAGGAGAAAGGATGAGAACAGCGAACACTTCCTATAAGCAAAATGGTGTGCCGGTGTCGATTCCGAGCGGTTCGTATGGCATTGCCCGTTTGACGGTTCACCAATATGAATACCTCAAAGGACATCCCTGCCATAACTGCCCTTATACCCTGCGCACCTCTGTCCCGTCCTGTATGTTCCCTGAACGAAGGGACGGCGGCTGTCTATGGTACGATCTGAAAAAACAGCGGCGCCCTCCGCTGCCTGCGGTTTACCCCAAAAATCAGGCGACGGCAGAGCGCATTTTTGCTTTCGTTGAAGTTCTCAAAGATGTAATGAAGCGAAAAGGTTATCAGGAAAGGAGGAACCCGATTGCGAAGTAAAACCGATTTTTACAGGCTGTTCTTTGAACAGCTTGCCCGACACGGCTTTGATGTGAAGCGGTCCCAATCTTCCGACTACATCGCTGATATTTATTTCAAGAACCAGCTTGTGGCCTATTTCTCCAAAGCTGATACGGTGATCCAGAACCCCTTTGTCACAATCAAGGACAAAATCATTCGCCTTATCAACGATACGGCCCAGAACACGGCAAACAAGGCGGGCATCTGCCGTGACTGCCCCTACACCGACGCCAATGAGAAGCTGCCCAACGGCTCTTATAAGCTGGCGGAATACAACGGTGTGACTCTCGCCTGCAAGGAGCATCATCTGTTCGGATATGTGTTCTCTACCTACCGCACCGCACCGGATTCCGGTGAAATGATGGCCCGTCAGATTTTTTACAACAAGGAGTTTGCGGGACAGGATTTCGCCAAGCGAAGCGGCCTGGTGGATGAACGGGCGCTGTTCACCGAAGAAGAACTCCGGGTCCTTCATGCGGGTTTGGTCAAGATGAGCATACTCGATCAGGATGTTTCTAACGAGGCCCGTGAATCGGTGGAACGGATTCTCGACAAAATCGAGGACATTATCCCGGAATTGCGGGAGCAGGAACTGGAGTTTGACTTTGATATGGAGTTCGGCCAGCAGGAAGAAATGGAGATAGGAGGATAGCAAGCATGAGCAGCAAGAGGAATCAGACCATCGCTATCGCCCGTTTCCTGATGTATAAGCACGGGCTGAACCAGCAGCTTGAGGGCATGACGGAGGAAGAATACCTGGCGCATCCCATCGGCCTGGATGTGGGGCAATATGTAGCCGACCTGATGAAATACTGCCCGGAGCATATCGTCGATCAGGTTATGGAACATCAGGATGCGCTTTTGCGGCGCCTGGGTACGGATTACCTCACCGTCATAGCCTATATGCCTTATGAGGAAGATGGAGGGACGAAGTATGCGTGACGGGCGCCCAAATCCTGATGTTTGGGGAAACATCATCACCTGCGGGGAGATCGCCGTGGGTATTTATGAGATCGTCGGCACGAAAAAACGGGGTCTGGAAGTGCCGAAGGCTGTGGCCGAGGAAATCCTGCCGGAATCGGTGGTGGAGCAGGCCACACAGGACGGAGAAAACCTTTGTTTCACCGATCCGGTTTCCAACGCCATTGTTGCGGATGCCCTGCTGGAGCAAGAACTTGTCACCGATCCGCAGGCGGCGGCCCGACTGGACGCAATCCGGCAGCTGGATGATGTGACCTATGATACGGCCTTTGAACCGCCTGTTTCAGACTATGAGCTGGATGGGCTGGACTTGGAAAGGTAGGTGTTTACAATGAAAATTTTGGACTTTGATTTGGAAGGAAGTCACTTCATCATTGAAGCAGACATATCACCGCGCCAAGAGGCGGATGATGAGATGGAGTGTCAATGGCTCCGGTACGACTTTGATAACACGCAGGTTTATAAGGAAACGGATGGCGCTGTTTCGCCGTTTCCAATTACAGCTGTCGCCTGGACTGGCTATCACCTGACTGCCGATGATGCGCTGAATGATGTGATTGGAAGAATTTCCCGCAATGAAACCGGCAAGCTGGCCGTGCATTATATCTGTCCCGAACTTCAAGAATTTTTCAATGAACTCAAAAAATATCCGGCAATCAGCGGGGAGCGAACGATTCCATATTTCATTTTTCATCGTGGCGATATTGCAAGACTGGCGTATGCAACCAATGAGTTTTTGTATTATGTGGACAGCAGCGATATGCCGCTGATGTTCCACACCGATGACGGCACGCTTGCTTCTGACAATGAATTTGCGGACATAGGCCTTTGTGAATCCGAGGAAAATGTTGAGAACGGCACAGAACAGATTTTACCATTCACAGATTACGGTTCCGATGTGGAAAGCGCCTTTGATTTAGAGGACGAGGAAGATCTGGAAATTTGAAACGCAGAGAGAACTCGCTGCTTCTGCGCCGTTCATCCGAGGGCGGACTAATTTGGAAAGGTAGGTGTTACTTTGAGGCTGGTCTATATTTCTTCCCCCTTGCGGGGAGATATGGAACAAAACATGGAAAAGGCAAAGGATTACTGTGCGTATGCGGCATCCTGCGGGGTAATTCCGCTGGCACCGCACACGATTTTCACGCAATATCTGAATGACACGGTGCCGGAGCAGCGGGAACAGGGCTTACGAATGGGTCACGAACTGCTGGAGCGCTGCGATGAACTCTGGGTTATGGGCGACACCATCTCTCAAGGGATGAAGGACGAAATCGGTCTGGCTACTTTTCTACAACTCCCGGTTCTCTATGTATCCGACGATATGGTGAAAAATCAGAAAATGATCCGCCAGTCGGATCGCCCTCTGGACATCAATGACTGCATCCCCGACAGTAGCCAGTGCAACTACGAAAATCAATTTCTGGTTCTCAAACCTGGGGTGAGCAGCAAGGGCAATGACATGACTGCCGACGACTCCATCTGGTATGCCCGTAACGGTTTTGGATGTATTTATGGAGCCAGAGGTCAGGCCGTGTATGCGGAAAGCCTGTTGACCGGCAAATACATTCATTGGGAACGACATGACTTCTGTGGCATCGTCAGACCGGAAAGTTTGAAAGAATGGCTTCTGGATAAGCCGGTCAGGAATGATGCTGCCGAAGAACTCACCAAGTTTGTCGTCCCTGAACTTATCAGCGCAGCCAAACAGGACCATACTGCTTGCGGCTATCCTTTTCTGATTGGGTATGCACCTGCGGAGGGCGGCCTGCATGAAGCGTTCTGCCTGGACCCTGATCCGGTCAATCTCGCTTCTTTTATTGTAAAGATGGGCAAAGAGCGTGGCGACTTAATGATTTGCACCCCATTGGATACCCCGTTTTTGAACACCATTGGTATGTTCACTGACCAATGCGTGGATTTTGATTTTTTACAAGATCATCTGCTGCCGGTTCTGATTCCCATGCAGATGGGCAAAACGGAGCCGCAGGAAATCAAGCTGACCGAGAATCAAGACAATGAAGCATTTCTGGATGACTTTGAGATTGAGGATGATATGGAATTATGAAGCCACAGACGGCAAAGTAGGTATTTGCAATGAAAATTCTGGATTTCGACCTGGAAGGAAATCACTTCATTATCGAAGCGGACATATCGCTGCGTCAAAAGGCAGACGATAACATGAAAAGTCACTGGCCCCGCTATTTTTTTGAAAATACACAAGTCTATAAAGAAATAGACGGAGTTGTTTCGCCATTCCCTATTACTGCTGTTACTTGGTATGGCTGTCAATTAATTGCCGATCATGCACTGGAAGATGTAGTTGAAAGAATTACCCGTAATGAAACAGGCAAACTGACTGTTCGTGAGGTCTGCCCCGAACTCCAAGAGTTTCTGGATGAGTTCAACAAATATCCGGCAATCAGCGGTGAGCGAACGATTCCATATTTTATTTTGCTCGATGGCGATATTGCCCGGCTTGCGTATGCAACGAATCGGTTCCTTTACTATGCAGACGGCAACAATATGCCAATCATGTTTCGCACAGATGACGGTACTCTCATTTCCAATAATGAATTTGCCGATATTGGCCTTTTCAACTCAAAACAATGTGTTCAGGATGGCACCGAACGCATTTTACCGTTTACCGAGTACGAGTCGGATATGGTGAGTACCTGGAATTTAGAGAAGAAGGCGTATCTGGATTCACTTCTGGATGCCTTTGAGGATGAGGATGAACAGGAGGATGAACTACCGTTTTGAAAACAAAGCCTAAACTGATGGTGTGTGCGCTGATCTTCGTTTCCGGTGCGATTCTCAATGTGTTTTTCTCCACAGCGATCCACGGTCTGCTGACAAGAGAGATCACCCGGCTGTCGCTTCTCCCCATCGGGGACTGTCTTGCCAGTCTGTTTTCCAGCCGTCAGCACATGATGTTGTATCTGTGTCTGCAAGGCTTCGTATGTGTGCTGGCAGTGATGTTCTTTCTTACCAATATGAGGCCGTATGAATCAGACCTGGATACGATCACCCCGGAGATTCAGACCCCCAGAGCTGTCGGCCAATACCAGCACGGTTCGGCCCGCTGGATGACCGATTCCGAGAAGGACAAAGCATTTGACAGCTACACACTTGACCCGCACGATCCAACGATCCGGCAGCTCTTAGACACCGGATACGATGGTTTGGATTTTCTCAAAGAAAAATAAGGAGGCGATAAATTGAAGCTGAATCTTCATCCCAAAGGCATCCCCAAGCAGGAGCCTTTGGGAGCGGATGCTCCGCTGAAAAAAGGCGGCGTGGTGGTAGGTATGCGAAAGGAGGGCGATAAGGAAAAAATCTATTTTGTCGGTGAGGACTGCCACCTGCTCTGCGTGGGCGCTACCCGTTCCGGCAAATCCCGATGCTTGGTGTTGGAAAGCATCTGTCTTTTGGGCCTTGCTGGAGAATCCATCTTCTGCTCCGACCCCAAAGCCGAATTGTTCCACTACACCGCTGATTTTCTGAAAAAGTTAGGCTATGAGGTTTTGGTGCTGGATTTCAAGAACCCGGAAAAAAGTATGCGTTATAATCTGCTCCAGCCCATCATTGATGCAATCGGTAAAGGCGACACCGACCGTGCAGAAATGCTGGCCTGGGACTTGACGAACAATCTGGTGGGTAAGCCGGAGGGCGAAAAGATTTGGACGAACGGCGAATGTTCCATCATTGCGGCCGCCATCCTCTGTGTGGTGTGTGACAACCAGAAGCGACCGGAATTTCAAAACATGACCAATGTGTATTGGTTCATTTCGGAAATGTGCCGTACCATCGGAAATAAGATGCCGCTGTTGGAGTATGTCAAGAAACTCTCCCCGTCCCACCCGGCACGGGCGCTTCTGTCGATTTCTGATGTGGCGCCTTCCCGCACCAGAGGCAGCTTCTACACCTCTGCCCTGACCACCCTGCGGCTGTTCACCTCGAAGTCCATCTATGCGATCACCCATACCAGCGATTTTACCCTTACGGATATGGGCAGCAAAAAGCAGGCGTTGTTTGTGATCCTGCCGGACGAGAAAACCACTTTTTATCCCATTGCTTCCCTCATTGTGTCACAGCAATATGAACTTTTGGCAGAAGCAGCAGACCGGCGCGGCGGGCGTCTGGAGCGCCGTGTCAACTTCATCCTTGATGAGTACGGCAACTTTACACCCATCAGCGATATGACCAACAAACTGACCGTGGCGGCTGGCCGTGGGATGCGGTATGCGCTGTTTGTGCAGGGCTTTGACCAACTGAAAGAAAAGTACAGCGATAATATCGCCAACACGATCAAGGGAAACTGTCAGGTATGGGCATATCTCCAAAGTGATGACCCGGAAACGCTGCGGGAAATGTCCGACAAGCTGGGCAGCTACACCACATCCAGTTACCAGCTTTCGGCCAGCAACGGCAAATACACAACCCCGTCTAACTCCCAGAGCGTCAGTCTGACCGAGAGAAAGCTGCTCAATACCGATGAGGTCCGGCGTGTCAAGCGGCCCCACCAAATCATCACCAGCCGCGACCACCCCGCTATGATGTATGCGCCAGACCTTTCCCAATGGATGTTCAACAAGATGTTGGGATTGGGCGATATGGAGCATAACCGCAGACTGCGGGAGGAACGGGAGCAGAAGCGGCCAATTATCACGGACACCAAACAGGAAATCGCATTGTGGAATATCTGGATTTACTACCAGAAAGATATCATGCGCCGCCTTGCGCAGCAAAAGGGCGCTATGGGTGGTGGGCTTGATGATGATTAACTCATAGGAGGTCTTGAATGAAAGAGAAAATCAATCAAACGGCGGACAGGCTGAAACAGGCTGTCCGGGCGGCAGGTGCTGGAATCGCCACACTTGCCGCCTCTTTTTTTATGTCCGCACCGGCCTATGCTGCCGGTGTGCAGGACAGCCAGATCGTCAAGGGAACCGAGAAATTGGTCGGTGATGTGACAACCTGGCTGATGGTGCTGGCGCCGGTGGTGGCCGGTCTGCTTATCATCTATTTCTGCATCCGGCGCGGTATGGCTGACGAGATGGATCAGAAAAAATGGAACAACCGCATTGTGGTGGCGGTAGTGTCCTGCATTGGCGCTGTACTTGGTTCCGCCACCCTGAACCTGATTCTCGGCTACTATCAGTAAGCTGGGATACATTCCGTAGTACAGGCAACTTCTACGCCTTACTAAATAAACCACTTTCTTTACAGGAGGAAAAATTTATGGTTAACTTTATTCGCAGTACGCAGATTAAGGCTATGACTTCCATCTGGTCTGCCAAGCAGAAGGCCCGTGAACTGGCTGACCGCACGGCTGTGGCGCTGACCGACCGCACCGGTCAGGGAACGCTGGATGTGGCGATCACTGTGCTGATCTCCATTGTTCTGGGCGCCCTGATCCTGGCCGGTCTGTACCTGATCGTGGATGACACCGTGCTGCCCACCATTACCCAGCGCATCAAGGATATGTTCGACTACGGCGGCTGATCGGAACAAGCAGCGGCGGGGCTATAAGCCCCGCCATAATTTTTGACAGGAGGTTTTTCAATGGAGTTCAAAGCGGAAATCAAAAAGACTTTTACCGGCCCCGATAAGCTGCGGGCGGTGTGCAGTGTGGTCCTGGATGATTGCTTTCTGGTGAAGAATGTCCGGGTCGTCGAGGGCGAAAAGGGACTGTTCGTGTCCCTGCCCAGCCGCCGCAATGTCAAGGGCGAATGGGTGGAGCATTGCTTCCCCATGACGAAGGAGCTGCGGGCGAAGCTCTCCGCCGCCGTGCTGGAAGCGTATGAAGCCGCTGTGCAGGGTGAGGAAACTGCCGAGTCCTGATTACCCACCATATTCCAATCTCTATTGGGGGCGGCCAAGTGCCGCCCCCGGAAAGGAGGTGGTTGCAGATTGGAATATATTTTAGTGCTGCTGATTGTGGCTCTGCTGAATGGAGCAATCGCCTATATTGATGGACTGATGGAAGGGATCATCCCCCTTACCCTGTACGCAGAGCAGTATATGTCCACTTTGGCCGGGGTCGATTTGTTTCAGTCCTTGTTCGACATTGTATTCGGCTTTGGCGTGTCCCTGATCGTTCTGAAGTTCCTGAAGAAAGGCTTTGAAACCTATGTGTTGTGGTCGGATGGGGATGCTGATGAGGAACCCATCGCCATCCTCACAAATTTCTTCAAAGCAATGGCGGTGGCAATCTGTTTTCCCACCATGTATGACTGGCTTGCCACGATTGTAGAGGAAATGAGCAACAAAATGTTGGAGGCCATCGGACTTGCCACCGCTTATGATTGGGCGGGCTGGGTGTCTGGTATTTCGACAATGGGACTTGTGACGGCCATCTTTGGTCTTGTTTTTATCATCGTCTACTTCATCCTCTATTTCCAATTCCTGATGCGTGGGCTTGAAATTCTGATTTTGCGGGTAGGCATTCCGCTGGCCTGTGTCGGTTTGATCGACAACGACAAGGGTGTGTTCAAACCGTACATGAGCAAGTTTTTCCAGTCTGCACTATCTGTGGTGATTCAGGTTTCTCTCGCAAAGTTAGGGGTAGGTCTGATGATGAATATGCACATTTTCTGGGGTGTGGCCTGTATGATTCTTGCGGTTCGGACACCCCGCTTCCTTCAGGACTTCATCATCACAACTGGCGGCGGTGGCGGCGGCGCCATTGTCAACAACGCATACCATTCTGTGCGGCTGGTGCAGATGGTCAAAGGCATGGGAAAGTGAGGTGATGGTCGGTGGTGACAATGGACGATATTTCAAATGCCATCATCCTGCTTGTGCGTGTTGGCGCGGCAGCCCGTTTCATCTACTGCATGGTGCGGTTGACCGCAGCCGAGGAACAGGCGGCGCAGTATAAAAAGCGCGCCCGCAACACGGTGATCTTCTACATCATCGCAGAATCCATCTGGCAGATCAAAGATTTGATTTTGTACTACTATTCCTGACAGGAGGTGCAAATGGACGAAGATTTGAAACTCTACATCCCGCTGGGCGTAAAGCCGGAGGCCGAACTGTTTACTGGCTTTGGGAAAAAACAGCTTTTTCAATCCATTGTAGGGTCCCTGGCAATGGGCGGCATAGCGGCGCTGGCCTGGCTCTTTACCGGGAATGTAACAACCACCGTTATCCTGGCTCTGGCCGGTATCTTTGGCTCCGTGATGATGACGACCAAAGACCAGAGCAATTTGTCCGTGGTGGATCAGGTTCAAAATCTGATCCGCTTTTTGCGCGGGCAGAAAATTTACCCGTATCGTTACGGGGATGAATGGGGGCTTGAATAATGTACGCAACCATTCCGGTCTACTACCCCTCGCTGGAGGAAGCGGCCCGAAAGGATGAAGCGGCTCTCTGGTGTGACAGCTACAACATCAATCTGTCCTGCCGCAACTTCATTCAGGATAAGGCCATGACTGCCTTCAATACCCGTGAGCTGGACGCCTTTATCGAAGAATTGGTGCGCTGTTATGGAACGGAGCGGGCGATGTATGTGCTGTCCCGCACCATCCAGTTTTCCGATTGGGACGCACGGTTCGATCAGGCCGTGCTTGACCGGGCAGGCAAAACGGATTTCCCCGACACAAGAGAGCCGAGGAAAGCGTATCAGGTAGACCCGACCACCCGATATGTCACGGAGGTTGATCCGTGCGTTGTAAACGCCGTCTTTGTTAAGCTGATGGAGCTTGAGGACGAACAGGAAAAAACTGATTACATGGATGAGATCGAGCAGAATGGGCTTGACGAGGATATGACGGCAGAACTGTGAGGCTGCCGATGGAGCAGATGACATTTCTGGATTTCTTCGCAGGCATCGGCGGTTTCCGCAAGGGCTTTGAGCTATGCGGGATGCGCTGTGTGGGGCATTGTGAGATTGATAAGTATGCCGACCGCAGTTACAGAGCCATTCACGATGTAAAGGAGGATGAATGGTATGCAGCCGACATCACAAAAGTCGCCCCCGCAGATCTCCCCAGAGCAGACCTGTGGGCAGCAGGATTTCCGTGCCAAGATATTTCGGTCGCTGGCCGCCAGCGAGGGCTTGACGGAGCAAGAAGTGGACTCTTTTTTACACTTGCTGGGCTTATCAAAGGCCAAAGTCCTGAAAATCGACCCACATGGATTGTCCTTGAAAATGTTAAGAATCTCCTATCCATTCATGGAGGATGGGACTTTGCGACCGTTCTCGATACGCTGGCCTCACTCGGCTATCATATCGAATACGGATTGCTCAATACAAAGTATTTCGGCCCCCCTCAAAATCGAGAGCGAGTGTTCATTGTCGCTTGCCGACATCCTGGAGCCGAACGCAGACCCAAAATATTTCCTGTCCCCGCAGGCCGTGGCAAAGCTCTTATCCAACTCATAGGCGGGATGCAGGGGCAGCGCGTCTATGACCCGGCGGGCGTCAGTGTAACGATGGCTGCACAGTCCGGCGGCTGGGGCGGAAAGACTGGTCTGTATTTCGTTGACCTCTGCAATGGTAATCCCAAACTGACCGATCATGCCCGCTGCATCAAGGCCAAGTATAACAGCGGCATTACCAACCGTGGCGGGGACAATTCCGGTGTTCTGGTTTCCCCCGCAGGGATGGACAAGGATACGGTTCTGTCTTTTGTGGACATTTGCACGGGGAAAGCGAAACTCACCAAAGAAGCCCGCTGCATCCTCTCTGCCTATAACCGCACCATCAGTAATTGGGGCGGCAGTTCCGGGGTGTTCTATGGCTGCCGTGCTGTCGTGACCCCAGATCGGGAAGAAAAACGGCAAAACGGACGGAGAATCAAGAACTGCGGTGAGCCGTCTTTCACCGTTACGGCGCAGGATCGGCATGGAGTGCTATTTCAAGACTGCAATGAGTGTCCCTATGGTATGCAAATCCGAGAAGCGACAAAGAAAGGATATGATATTGCCCGCTGCGGCGACAGTATCAACCTCTCTTTCCCGGAGAGCAAGACACGACGCGGACGGGTCGGTAAAAGCATTGCCACGACGCTGGAAACCTCTTGCAATCAAGGCACAGCTTTTGCCGGGTGCGGCCTGATCCGCAGGCTGACGCCCCGTGAGTGCTGGCGGCTGCAAGGCTTCACGGACGAAATGTTTGAGAAAGCGCAGGCCGTCAACAGCGACAATCAGCTGTACCGGCAGGCCGGTAATTCCGTGACGGTTCCTGTGATCTACGCCATTGGGAAACAAATCCTTGCCGCACAAAAGGCATTGGAACATGGAGAGTAAATACGATGTTTCAGAAAAATTGGAACCCGTGGCCCATTATTATCGGCATGGCGGTCGCAATGACCGCCATTGCCGTATTTTATCAAACAATGATGTGATGGAGGTGGTTTATGCTGGGACATGATGCGTTAGAAGAAAAACTGGCAGACGAAATTCATCGCTTTGCCCGCCCCCCGGAAGAACTCCCTTCCGATGATCCGTATTTTGAGCAGCTTCAGGCCATGCTTGCAATCCGGGATGAACTGGCGAATATTCCGCTGTGTGATATTCAGCGGGATATGCTGCTTTCGATGGAAAATGTATTGGAATCGGCATGGTCCTTCCGTAACACCCCCGTCCCGGATCGCTACATGAACCCGAACAATATCAGCGAAGTAGTGTACTACTTCCTTCAGGACAAAGGCGCCGAGTACCGTGGCGACCTGCTCTATGAACGGGCCAAAGCGGAATTTGACGCCCGAATGGAAGAACTCGCCGCCCTGCCGCCCAAAGAAATCCTTGACCACGCCTACGAGAAAATCATCAAAGAAGATTTTCTCTGCCATCTGGAGGAAGGGTTGGACGAGTGGGAAACGGACGCTCTGTTGTCTTATCCGCAGCCTTTGGCGGCTCTCTACACGGAATGGATGGGGATTGATTATTCCTATCTGGACATAGATAGAATCCACGATACAGCCAAGCAAGCAGCTGGAAAACGGTTGAACGAACTTCGCCGCCATGAGTTAGATGTCAATGGTGAGCCACCTGCGGAACTGCGGTATTTTTATGATCTGCACAGTGAGGAACTGGACAACCCCGATTTGGAGTGGATTGGAGATATGGAGCCATGAACCCCCTGATTGTAAAAGGCGTGGTATTTGGGCTGCTGTTGGCTTGTGCCGCGTTCTGGGATATGAAAGAACGAGAGATTCCCAATCTAATTCCGGCCATGATTTTCGCTTGTGGCTTGATAGAACTGCGCCCCGCCGCTTCTGTGGCGGGGCTTCTTGTTACGGGAGGTCCTTACCTGCTGGCCGCATTGCTGACACATGGAAAAGCCCTTTCCATTGGCGGTGGGGACATTAAACTGATGGGGGCTTGCGGCTTTGTTCTGGGCGTGTGGCCTGGTCTGCTGCACAGCATTTTATCTCTGATCCTGGCCGTGCTGACGGGGATAGTGCTGTTTGGAATACGCAGGCAGGACTTTTCTTCCATCCGACTGCCACTTGCCCCGTTCTTCTGTATTGGCGGCATAATTGCTTATTGGCTGGCGGCTGCGACCGCCGTAATCTGAACAAATGGAGGTATCAACTTGAACAAGAATATTTTCAGAAACCGGACGATTATCGGTGCGGTTTGTATCCTGCTGGCCGTCCTGGTTTGCTTTGGCATCACGCCCCTTTTCAATGCGGGGCTGAAGGCCCAGACCGAAGCGGTACGGGTGAAAGCCGAAATGATTCCCCGTGGCACATATATTACAGCAGATATGGTGGAGGTTTACACCAGAGGCGCGTCCGGCATGGAGGAAAGCGTTGCCACTTCGCTGGACGAGGTAGTAGGACGATATACTGATGTGGAACTGCGAAAAAATACGGATGTGAACACCGGCTGGCTTTCTTCGGAACCGCTGACACAGTACGAATACCTGACCCGGCTGGACGGGTCCAAGGTGGCGATCTCCGTCACCATTCCCACCTTTGCCAAAGGTGGTTCCGGCAAGGTGGAAGCTGGTGACATTATCATGCTCTTTGCAACCGATAAAGACACCGGAGAAACCACCCAGCCCCCGGAACTCAAGTATGTAGAGGTCTTGGCCGCAACACAGAGTTCCGGCGCCGACAAGGAATATCAGGCGCCGCAGGATGACGAGGAAGAAAACCCCGAAGAATCACTTCCGTCCACCATTACCCTGCTGGTAAATACCGAGCAGGCACAACTCCTTGCGCACTTGGAGGAATCCAACAGTCTGCACCTGGCGTTTGTGTACCGTGGAACCCGTGAGAACGCAGAAAAGTTCCTGGCAGCTCAGGATCAGTTCTTTGTGGAGCCGGAGGAAGATACCGCAGCTCAAGACGGCGAACAGGGCGAGGCCCCCGATGATAACAATGCGGCCGACACCACCGGTGAACATACGGCCGGCAATGAACCCGCAGAGGAACAGGAGGTTGAGAATACCGATGGCGAATAAGCAGAAACAGATGCTTGCTGTGTGGGGCAGTCCTGGGGCTGGGAAAACCGTAACTGCGGTTAAACTGGCTCTGGAATTGTCCAAGCGAAAGAAAAATGTGGTGCTGGTGTTCACCGATGTGACGGCGCCCACGCTTCCGGCCGTGGTCAGCGAAAAGAAACTGCCGGATGTGTCCGTGGGTGAACTTCTGGCGGCTCCTGGAATGACACAGGAACAGGTCCTCAAGACCTGCGTTCCCTGTGAGAAAAACCCCTATATCAGCTTTTTGGGCTACAAGGCCGGTGAAAATGTCTTTACCCATGCGGAGTACAGCAAGGAAAAGGCGGTGGATATGCTGGTTCTGCTGCGGCACATCGCAGACTATGTGATTGTGGACTGCACCAGCCTTTTGACCGGCAATGTGCTGGCGACCACCGCGCTGGAGGTGGCGGATGATGTGCTGCGGGTGTGCAGCTGTGACCTGAAGGCCATCTCCTACTTCTCGTCCTATCTGTCGCTGGTTGCTGACAGAAAGTTCAAACCGGAACAGCACATCAAGGTGCTGTCCAACACGCGCCCTTATCAGGGCGGCAGTGAATACGAGAACTCCTTTGGCGGTGTGAAATACCGGCTCCCATATCTTCCCTCGTTGGAGGAACAGGCGGCGACGCTGAAACTGCTGGAACCGCTTTCCGGTAAAGAGGCCAAGACCTATGAGCCGGTCATTGCCGCTATTGCCGGGGAGGTGTTCGGAGATGGCAAGTAATATCGACCTGTTCTTCAATACCAGCAGGAACAAGAGAACATTTCCCGAAGTGCTGGCGGAGATTCAGGAATATCTCGCCAGCAAGTATTCGACCCTGATTACCGACAACCCGGAGGAACAGCACCAGCAGATCACCGCATACATCGCAAAATATCTCAACGATTACAGTCTGGGCGTCGAGGGCATGAGCCATGAGGAACTGATCGACAAACTCTATACGGAAATGGCCGAGTTCTCCTTCCTGACGCCCTATCTTTTCGCAAATGATGTGGAGGAAATCAACATCAATTCGTGGAAAGATGTAAAAATCACCTATGCGGATGGGCGTGTGGTTCCCACCAAAGAGCGGTTCCAGACCCCCCAGCACGCTGTTGATGTAATCCGCAGACTCCTTCATAAGTCCGGCATGATCCTGGATAACAGTCAGCCGGGTGTGGTGGGTCATCTCTCCAATAAAATTCGTATCACGGTTCTGGGGAATCCGCTCACAGACAAAGAAAAAGGCGTGGCTGCATCCATTCGTATCGTAAATCCCAAGAAGTTGAGCCGTGATGATTTCATTGGTTACGGAACAGCCACCGCCGAGATGCTGGACTTTCTGGCCGAAGTTCTCCGGTTCGGGTTGTCTATCTGCGTGACTGGTTCCACCGGCAGCGGTAAAACCACGCTGATGAGCTGGATTCTCTCCACCATTCCCAATGAAAAGAGAATCTTCACGATTGAGAACGGCTGCCGTGAATTTGACCTTGTAAAAGAGGACGCCGAAGGAAATGTCATCAACAATGTAGTCCATACCGTTACCCGTTTTTCTGACGATCCCAAGCAGAACTACGATCAGGAGCGCCTATTGGAGTTTGCCCTGACCTGTAACCCGGACATCGTGTGTGTGGGCGAGATGAAATCGGCCGAGGCTTTCGCCGCACAGGAGGCAGCCCGCACCGGCCACGCAGTTATCACCACCACCCATGCCAATAGCTGCAAGGCTACCTATTACCGTATGGTGACGCTGTGTACCCAGAAATACGACATGGGCGACAAGACCCTCTATAACCTGGTGACGGAGGCGTTTCCTATCGTTCTGTTCGTGAAGAAGTTGGAGGACAACAGCCGCCGTGTCATGGAGATCACCGAATGTGAGATTCTGGAGGATGGCACACGGCAGCTCCACACCCTCTACCGCTATCATGTATCTGAAACCTCTATCGAAGATGGAAAGGTAAAGGTGCATGGCGAGTTTCAAAAGGTATCCACCATCTCGGCCAGCCTGCAAAAGCGGCTTTTGGAGAACGGTATGCCGCCCCGTCTGCTGGAGCGTATCGCCGGTGGCAGCATAGAACTGGATACTGGAAAGGAGGAAACTGCGTGATTGTATTGATTTTGCTGGCCTTTGCCGGGATGCTGACGGGTATCTTCCTCATTTTAGGTATGACGCCCTTTACTTTTGCGGAGGAACTGACCAAGCCGCTTTCCGGGCGGCGGCAGCCAATTTCCAAGCGAATCCAGCAGGTCAACCACCCCAAAGAGCCGAAGGGCATCCGCAAAACCGTGCTGGAAGCACGGGAGATGCTGATCCTCACCGGAAAGGGTGGGAAATTTGCCGCTGTTTGTGCTTTCTCGCTGTTCCTGGCGGCAATGGGCGCTGTGATCTGCATTGTGATTCAGAACTACTTTATGCTGCCGGTTTTGGCGGCCGGGATGGGCCTGCTTCCGTTCTGGTATGTCCTGTTCACCTCTCACAGCTATAAAAAGCTGATGAACAACGAGATTGAAACCGGGCTGTCTATTATCACAAGTTCTTATCTGCGCAGCGAGAGCATGATAACCGCCATGGAAGAAAACATTCATTACCTGAACCCGCCTGTGGCAGATGTGTTCCGGGGCTTCTTGGCCGAAACCAATATGATAAGCGCCGATGTGAAACAGGCACTCTCCAACATGAAGCCCAAGCTGGACAACTATGTGTTTCGGGAATGGGTGGATGCCGCTATCGCCTGTCAGGACGATAAGAGCCTGAAAAGCACGCTCACCCCAATCATCGGGAAACTCTCGGATATGCGGATTGTTGCGGCGGAACTGGACTACCTGCTTTATGAGCCTTTCAAGGAGTTTATCACAATGGCGTTCCTGCTCATTGGCAACATCCCCTTGTTATATTTTCTGAATAAAGACTGGTACGATGTGCTTGTGAATACGGGCTTTGGCAAGGGGATTCTGGCGGTATGTCTGTTGGTGCTGCTGATCTCGTTTGCGGCAGTGATCCGGCTCACCAAGCCTGTGGAATACAAGCGTTGATCCCGTCAGGAGGTGATACCATCGAGAGTGCTACCGATCTCCCTGCGGGACGCCAATGCGTTTGTTCTGGCGCATCACCGGCACAGCGGAAAGGTGCAGGGCTGTAAATTCTGCGTAGCTGTCGCAGACGATCTGGACGCCGTTCATGGAGTTGCGATTGTGGGGCGCCCCGTTGCCCGCCGACTGGATGATGGGAAAACAGCGGAAGTGACCCGGCTTTGCACTGATGGTATTGCCAACGGGTGCAGCTTCCTTTACAGCCGGTGCGCCCGGATTGCGAAACTGATGGGCTATCAGAAAATCATCACCTACACCCTGGCAACCGAAAACGGAGCCAGCCTGCGGGCTTCCGGCTGGCAATGTGTGCCGGAACTGCGAGGTGGCGGGAACTGGAATGTGCCGGGGCGCCCCAGAGCCGACAGCCGCAACACCGGCCCCAAACGGCTCTATTACAAAGAATTGAGGTGACGCGAGTTTTGTATCTCATTTTACTATGCTTTGGGACGCTCTTTGGCCTGGGAGCGTTCTTTTTATTGGCCGGGCTGCTCCGGCTGCCGACTTCCGCAAGCACAAAGGCGGTTCTGACCGTAACAGGCCGTGGGAAGTCACAGAAAGGCAGCATCAACGCTGTCCTGTTCGATATGGCGGCACGGCTCTCTCCGCTGGTACATCTGGACAGCTATAAGCGGAAGAAACTGGAGGCGCAGTTGAAATCCGCTGAAATTAAAATGTCCCCGGAAACCTATATTGCGGTGGCCTGGGTAAAGGCTGGGCTGATTGCTCTGCTGATTATCCCGGCCCTTCTGATTTTCCCGATCCTTGCGCCGGTCATTGTGTTTCTGGCGGTGGCAGTTTATTTCAAAGAGCAGAAACGGGCGGACGAGATCGTTCAGCAGCGCCGGGAAGAAATCGAAGCCGAGCTGCCCAGATTTGTAAACACCATTGAACAGGAACTCCGCGCATCCCGTGATGTGCTGAACATCCTGAAATCCTACCAGAGAAACGCCGGTCATGCCATGAAGCGGGAACTGGAAATCACGATTGCGGATATGGCATCCGGCAACGAAGAAAACGCACTCACCCGCATGGAGAGCCGGATCGGAAGTACCATGCTGTCCGATGTGGTGCGCGGCTTGATCTCCGTCAAGCGTGGCGACAACGGTATCATGTACTTCCAGATGCTTTCTATGACCTTTAAGCAGTTGGAACTTCAAAAACTGAAATTGGAGGCCATGAAACAGCCGGGAAAAATGCGTAAGTATTCCTTTATGCTGCTGGGCTGTTTCCTGCTGATGTATCTGGGTGTCCTGGGCTATGTGGTGTTGGAAGCCTTTGGCGATCTGTTCTAAAGGAGGTGGTGAAACCGTGAAACGACTTCTGAAGGACAAACGGGGCGAGGGCTTTGTGGATGTGTGCGTCCTGGTCCTGGCGATTGCAATGGTACTTGCTTTGGTGGTCCGCATTGCGCCGGTGTTCGTGGCAAAGCAGAACCTGGATGTTTTTGCGGACGAATTGGTTCGGACTGCGGAAATCAATGGGCAGGTTGGCTCTGCCACCAGCGCAAAAGCGGCGGATTTGCGAGAGCAAACCGGACTCGACCCCAATATCTCATGGAGCGACACCGGAAAAATCCAGCTTGGCAACGAGGTGGAAGTGACCCTCACAACCACCGTCAATATCGGCCTGTTTGGTGAGTTTGCATCTTTTCCTGTTACCCTGACAGCACGAGCCAGCGGGACTTCGGAGGTGTATTGGAAGTGAAGAAGATTCGAGAAGTCCTGAAAAACAAATCGGGGCAAGGCGTACCAATGATTTTGGCCGTTGTCCTCTGCTGCCTGATTCTGGCCTGTGTGACCTTTGAGTATATGCGATTGATGATCGTTGCACAGGGGGTGCGTGATTCCGTCCAGTCTGCTATTGTGGATGTAGCCACCGAGAATTGGGATAAAGCCTATGCTGGTTTGCGGGAGGGTTACTCCGGCGGCTACCAGCTTTCCGGTTCATCCTGGTCACAGAATGTTACCAGCGGCAATGTGTACGCCCGCCTGCAAGATGTTTTGGGCATCGAATACGAGGACGGGCAGTATGTGAAGTACAGCGGCGAGGATTTGGAGTATCGACTGTACGACCTGCATCTGGAAGTGGAAAATGCTCCGCTGGCTCCGTCTGTGCCGGATGGCATCACACAGCTCAATGTCACGGGAACAATTACGGTTGATGTGCCGCTTTCCTTTGGCTTCGGGCATCTGCCGCCCATGCAGATCACCATGAAACTCAATGCCAAATATGTCCCCAGATTTTGATTTTGTGTATTTCGCCCTGTCGCTTTTCCATAGCGCAAAAAAATATTTGGCAGGAATCACACCTGGACGCTGTGTTTGTGCAAATGGTATAATGATGGCGGGAAATATCGCCGTCGTTTTAATATAAATTCACCGTACAAGGAGGTATTCAAATGAGCGCAAAAAATAAGAAGCTGCTGGCCGTTCTTGGCGCAGCCGCTGTTGTGGTAATTGTGATTGCCGCAGTGCTGCTGGGCAAGGGTGGACAGCCCACGACCGTTGACCCGGCATCCACCCCCTCAGATGTATCTGCCGAGGATGTGGATAACAGCACTCCCCCGGACAGCAGCTCCAGCGATCCGCTGGTAGTGGTGCCAGACGCCTCGAAACCCGAAGCGACGGACAGCCAGAACCAGACTGACGCTGTTTTGGATGTGGAGGAAGAAGATCAGGTGGATGTCAACCTGACCGACAGCGAAAAGAAACCTGAAATCACTCCGCCCCCGGCGCCCTCACAGGAGGAACAGCAGGCGGCCAGCGAAAAGGACGAGCCGATTGTGAATGAGCCGGACAGCAACCAGCCCCAGACCGGCGACACACAGAACGGGTCCATTTATCTGGAGGGCTTTGGCTGGATCACCGACGAGGGCGGCGGCTCTGTCCAGCACAACATTGATTCTGATGGAGATATAAATAAACAGGTCGGCAATATGGGTTGACAAGAATCCCAGAGAGTACGGTAGCGATACCGTACTCTTTTTTTGTCCTCAACTAATTTGATTGGAGGTGTATTTTTGAAGCGGATATTTGTGATACTGCTCACATTTGTGCTGCTGTTGAGTATCTACCCTATGAGCGCCCTGGCAGACACCGGAGGAAGTGGAAATGTGGATGGCGGTGGCGGCAGCATGGGACAAGGAACCTCGCAAAACTCCTGGAACCCTGGTATGGATGGTGTACGAATTACTGTGGTTGATGCAGAATCCGGTCAGCCCGTATCGTCCTCTTTTGACCTGACAAATCAATCTCCATCCATCAAGATTCATTTTGGGAAAGTCAGTAAAATCCAGTATGCGAATGGGGCAAGTATTTCTCCCACCACGGGGAATTACGACTACTACACTCCGGCAACACCTATGCCGAGGATCGTCAGCAGCGGCAGCCAGAAGGCCAGCATTGAAGCAATCAAGAAATACTTCTGCTCCGAATATGCGGTACAGCTGGTGGCGCAGCAGACCGGAATCGCATACGAAGAACTGATCGGCGGGCAGTACAAGCTATTTTTAGAGCCAATCGCCTATTTCAAGCACAACGGCATTATGATGGCAATGACTGCCCATGAAGCCGCACTCTATGATAATCAGGCAGGCGGGTCCTTGCGTAAGACCATGACGAGTTTGACCCATAAAAATCTGCCGCTGGCGATGTTCCTGGAATATGCGGATATGGGTTTCCCAGCCTATACAGGGGCTACCAATAAGACCTGTTCCAATGATACCATCATCGCCTACCTGGGCATGGGCATTGTGTGGTTCACCGAGCCGCCCGAACAGCCGGAGCCAACCGACTATGACTATGAGTATCGTGTGGATACGGATGTCATCACGCCGGTAACGCTCTATGCCGGTTCAGAGATCAATCCAGACAGCCCGGCCACGGTATCCTTCTCAATCAACGGCAGCACCTACCGGATGAACAATATTGTGATCCCGGAGGGGGATAGTCAGATTGCGTGGGTCAAGTGGCATACGCCGTCAGAGCCGCAGGACATTACTATCTATGTCAGCACTAATAAAGGTTCGTTGAGCCAAAGCACCATTCGCACAAAGGTAGTAGATCTCTCCGGCAACGACCCGCCCGACCCGAAAGCCACCGATACGATGGGAAGCTGGACGGCCAGCAGCGTTCCCAGCCGAGAAACCAAGACCTATGCAGCATGGAGTGTCTGGTGGGCGAAATGGCACCCCTATTGGGTGTGGCACAGCACAGGAAAAAACACAGGATATTGGGTGGATGAAGGATGGTGGGATTTCTTCCGGGACAATTACTCGGCCAGCATGACCGCCACCACCCGAATTGAGCCGGACGAAAAGGTTCCCACCGCTTCGGGCGATTTGATGAAATCGGGCTATGGCGTAACGAACACTGTAACGGCGACCGTCAGCACCTCTGCCCCACTGTCGCACTATACCTACGGGCAGACAGCCGTATCCTACTTCCCGGAGTTTGGCTATGGAACCTACTGGCGGCTGTTGGAGCGGCTCACCAGCGGAACAACGGCGCGGTTCCAGTTTGCTAAAAACATTTACAGCACCTACAATCAGCGGGTGCATTTTTCGCCGGTTTGGTTCCCGGATGGGAGTTACACAGTCAATACTCATGTAATGGATATTTGGACGCCTGCTGGGATGCTCGCCATGAATCTCACCGATGATGTAACGATCAGCGGCTCCCTCTATGATGATTGGCATATCGCACCGGGCAATCCGTAAGAAAAAGGAGAATGGATATGAACGACAACAGAACGATTCGGATTATGGTGTTTGAACCGGGGCAGTCGCCTTATACGACCATGCTGGAGGATTCTCTGGAACACCGGCAGGAACTTGTGGGCGGGGACATTGAGTGTGTTCCTCTACCCTGTGAAACGGTTCTCTGCTGCAATGCGTCCGGGAAACTGGCAGGGCTGCCGGAGAACCGGCAATACGGGCCGGATACCATTCGGGGAACCTTTTTCCTCTATGGCGACACCCCGGAGGGACGGGGCGTTTCTCTGACCGATGAGCAGATCGCCATGTATCAGGAGTATTTTCCGCTGCCGGTTCCCGCAACGGTATCCCTTGAAGTACGGTCGGCCGCCGACATGAAAGAGTTTATGAATCTCATGTTCGGCAAAGGATGGGACATGGACACCGGAGCCGGAGAGGACATGGAGGTAGACCGATGAGTAAAATGTTTTCGGTGGTGACTCTGGACGCCCCTAACTCTCTGATGACAGAACATTTTGTCCCCGGCAGCCCGGATGGGCTGGATGAACTGCTGGACTGTGATGAAATCTCCGAGGCCCTTTCGCTGTGGCCCCTGGGGGACACTATCGAAGCCAAAATCCAGACCTATCTTTATGGAGAGGGCGAAACTGTGCGCGCCGACGAGGATGATTTGGCATTCTTCCGAGAGCATTTCGATGAGCTGAACGCCAGCGACGCCCTGGACTGCATCTCCGACCACAGCTTTTCTTTTGAATCGGACGAGTTGGATTTTGGGTACGGCGAAGAAAGTGAAGATGAAGAAGATTTGGAACTGTAACACATGGCTCTGCTGAAAAGCAGGGTCTATTTTTATGGCAAAGAAAGCGAGGTCGATAAATTGCTCTTGCCGATTATTATGATCTGCGTCTGTCTGCTGCTGGGCGGCGGGACGCTGCTTTTTTTGAAGTTGTCGACCAAACACAAGAAATCGAAGGACAAGGACAAGGAAGAACTGGCCCAGATCACCGCCAATGAGTTTGTGAATGTGAAGGACATACGGGGGAATTTTCTCTATACCCGTGACAATCTGGCTCTGGCATATCTGAAAATCTACCCGATCAGCACAGAATTGTTCAGCAAAAACGAAAAGCGGCTGATTGCCAAGCAGCTTACGGTGAGCCTGTCCAGCGCACAGTACCCGTTTCAGCTTCTTGCCGTATCCCGCCCGGTAGATATTTCTCCGCTGTTGTCGGAACTGTCTGCCACGCTCACTTCTTCTTCCGATGTGAAGCAAAAGGAACTGCTGAAGCAGGAGATCGTGGAGATGGGCGCCTTTGCTCTTTCCGGCGAGGTTGTGGAACGACAGTTCTACATCAAGATTTGGGATAAGGTCAGTGATGGCGTGGAGCGTGAACTGCTTCAGAAACTCAAGCTGCTCGGCGGCTATTTTTCAGACAGCGGGATTCAGACCGAGATTTTGCAGCAGCAGGATATTGTCCGGCTGTGCAATCTGGTCAACAACCCCGCCTATGTGCATTTGGAGGATTCCGGCATCAACGCCGCAATCCCCATTTTGGAAAGTGTAGGTGTTGTTTAAGCATGAAGCACACCCGGCAGGATTTGAAAATCATGCAGGGTTGGAGCCTCGAAAGAAAAATCAGAGTTACGCAGACGAGAATCATGGAATGGTATATGCGGTACGATGGGCAGGTCTTTATCAGCTTTTCCGGCGGCAAAGACTCCACCGTGCTGCTTGATCTGGCACGGCGGGTTTACCCTGATATTCCTGCTGTGTATGTTGACACGGGGTTGGAATACCCCGAACTGCGCGATTTCGTAAAAACGAAGGACAATGTTATTTGGCTTCGCCCGCGCTATCCGTTCACTCAGATTCTTGAGAAGTACGGCTATCCGATCATCTCCAAAGAGGTTTCGGATGTGATCAACGGCGCAAGAAAGGGACAACCGTACCGTCTGGCACGGCTCAATGGAGAACTGCTGGACAAGAACGGAAAGAAGTCGATCTACAACTGCGAAAATTACAAATACCTTCTGAACGCTCCCTTCAAAATTTCGGCACGATGCTGTTACCACATGAAAAAAGCGCCACTGAACAAATTTGAAAAGCAGACCGGGCGGCACCCGATTACAGGCGTTTTGGCCTGCGAAAGCAAGCTGCGGGAGCAATCCTGGATCAAGTTTGGCTGCAATGGCTTCGAGCGCCAGCGGCCCCTCAGCCAGCCCCTTGCGTTCTGGCTGGAAGAAGATATTTTGCGGTATCTGAAAATGACCGGCATTCCCTATGCCCCCATCTATGGGGACATTGTGGAGAGCCGCAAGAAGGACGGCACCCCGATTCTGAAAACCACCGGTGTTTCCAGATCGGGGTGTATGTATTGTATGTACGGCGTTCATCTGGAGCATGAGCCGAATCGGTTTCAGCTTATGCAGGTGACGCACCCCCAACAGTACGACTACTGCATCAACAAATTGGGGTGCGGCGCTGTGCTGGACTACATTGGGGTGCCATACCGCAATCAACAGTTGGAGGTGGATCATTGTTAGGTTCCAAGAAAAAAGAAGAAGTGCTTCCCGTCAATGAAGCACTACTGAATGTCATTACCCCGATGGGGCTGGAAATCAAGCGGAACAGTCTGGTCATCGGTGAAAATCTGGGCAAGGTGTACGGCGCCATCCGCTATCCGCAGAAGGTGGATATGGGGTGGCTCTCCAAGATCACCAACATCCCCAGCACCATCGTTTCGGTGGGAATCACCCCGATTGACAATGGCGCGCTCATTTCCGCAATTTCTAAAAGCATTGTCCAGCAGCGTGGCGCCGCTGACAGCGCCAAAGACCCGCTGACCCGGCAGCGCGCCGAAAAAGCCGCCGAGGACGGCGAGAGAATCATGCAGCGGATCGACCAGGAGGGCGAAACAGTCGCCATGATGTCGCTGACCGTAATGCCGATTGCACAGGATGATGCCAACTTCACAAAGGTATGCCGCCGTGTGGAAAGCGCCTTCAACATCCAGAAGTGCAAGGTACGCACCCTCGCCAATCTCCAAAAGGAAGGATTCCAGAGCATTTCTCCCACCTATCCGGCCAACTCCACGGTGGACAGCATTGTGTCCCGCATCATTCCCATGAGTACCTTTGTGGGCGGGTTCCCGTTTGCCAGTTCCGGTTACAACGATGGCCGGGGCTATTATTTTGCAAAGGACAGCAACGGTGGTCTGGTCATCCTGGACACCTGGGAACGCGGGAATGACCGTACCAACAGCAGCTTTGTGATTATGGGCGTGGCCGGTATCGGCAAGAGTACCGTTGTGAAGCACATCATGCTTTCGGAATACATGAAGGGGACGAAAATCCTGTGCATTGACCCAGAATCCGAGTACAAGGATATGTGTCGGAATCTGAATGGAAGCTGGCTCAATGCTGGCGGCGGCAAGAATGGCCGTTCCAACCTTTTGCAGATCAGACCGGCGCCCCGTGACGAGGAAGATGAAACCGACAAACTCTATACCGATGAAGGAAACGGGATGTCCGACATGGCGCTGCACATGAAAACGCTGGAGATCGAGTTTTCCCTGTATCTGCCCAGCCTGACTGATATGCAGAAAGCGGTCCTCAAGCAGACGATCATTGAACTCTACAATCAGTTCGGCATCTTCTGGGAAACGGATATTCGGCAGCTCAAGGCCACGGATTTTCCCATCCTGTCCGACCTTCACGCCCTGCTGGAAAAGAAAGCGGAGGAAAACAAGGAGAATCTGGTGTATCGTGATCTGGCAATGCTGCTGTATGACGCCGCAGCGGGCAGCGACAGCTTTCTGTGGAACGGTCACACCACGCTGGAGGCCGATTCCCGGTTTATTTGCCTGGATACCCATGACCTGCAAAATGCGTCGGACAATGTGAAGCGCACACAGTATTTGAACCTGTTGAGTTGGTGCTGGGAGGAAATGAGCCGCGACCGGAATGAGCGTTGCCTGCTGGTATGTGACGAGGCATATCTGATGATCGACCCGCAGGTTCCGCAATCCCTGGTGTTCCTGCGCAATGTGGAGAAGCGGGCGAGAAAGTATGAAGCTGGACTGGCGATCATTTCTCATTCCGTGGTGGATTTCCTGGCCCCGGAGGTCAAAATGTACGGGCAGGCCCTTTTGGATATTCCATGCTATAAAATCCTGATGGGCTGCGACGGCAAAAACCTTCAGGAAACCAAAGACCTCTACAACCTGACGGACGCGGAGCAGGAATTGTTGGAGAGCAAGCGGCGTGGACACGCGCTCTTTATCATCGGGTCCAAGCGGCTTCATGTAAACTTTGAGATTCCGGCCTACAAGTTTTCCTATATGGGCAAGGCTGGCGGCCGGTAAATCGGTGGCGGTCGGGATTGCTCCCGACCGCCTTACTTATTTCACACAGGAGGTTTTCAGATGAATCACGCGGAACGATACGAACACCTGGTCAACAAGATGGCAGCCATACGCTGTCGGGGCAGTGATTTGGACGCTTCCTACCATGCTGCCCTGTTCCTGATGGCTTCCCATCCGGCTCTCTTTGAAAAAGTAGATCGCTACCTCTGCCCGGAGGGGATCAGCTTTGCCAAGATGATGCGGAAAGAGGAATTTGACTATGACTGGATGAAGATAACGGCGGATGCCGCCTACAACCTCTTTTCCTGGAACAGCAAGTGCGCCGCGACCCCCTTTGAGATTTCACGGATGCCCGCCCCGGCGATTCGGGCACTCTTTACGGCCTGCTTTATCGCCAATGGAGACTGCATGGTATCTGTCCGGGAAAATGATAAAGGCGAAAAAGAGTTTGAAATTGATGACAGCGCCGGTAAGCGGCGGGAGGCGTTCAATCTGCAAATGGAGCAGATGGTGGAAGCCCCCGGTATGGAGCTGGACTGATGATGGAGGTGATTGTTTGGCTGTTGATCCGTTGACTGCAAAAATTCTGGCACAGGTGGCAGCAAAAGCGGCCACCGACTCCGAGAGCCGGAAAAGAATCCTGTTTCTGATCCTGGCCCCGGTTCTGGGGCTTTTGCTTTTGATCGCCTTCATCCTGTACCTCATTACCAGCCCCTTTTCCGTACTGTCCCAATGGCTGATTGGTGACGAGGTAAGCGTGGTGGAGGATTTTCAGAAAGAATATGGCTACAACCAGCAGCTCGGCATTTATGAGAAAGACTATGTGGATGGCAGCGGGCAGAGTTACGAGGGCGTCATCTTTACGGATGGGGCGACCGAGGTTGTCTACTACAATCAGTTGGATGAACGGTGGGCCGATCTTCCGTATGGAACCGATAATATCGGCGGCTATGGATGTGGCCCGACTTCTATGGCGATTGTGGTATCCAGCCTGACCGACCAGACTGTCGATCCCCCCACAATGGCAGATTGGGCATATCAGAACGGCTACTGGTGTTCCGGCAACGGGTCCTATCACTCATTGATACCGGGGGCTGCGGAGGGCTTCGGGCTTCAATGGGAAAGCATCAGCACCGATGACCCGCAGGCTGTGGTGGATGCTTTGGCATCCGGGAAATTGATTGTGGCGCTCATGTCCAAAGGCCACTTCACATCCAGCGGCCACTTTATGGTGCTGCGCGGAGTGACCTCTGAAGGTAAAATCCTGGTGGCCGACCCTGCCAGTAAAAAGAGAAGCGAACAGGAATGGGATATATCCATCATTCTGGATGAGGCCAGAAAGGGCGCCGCAGCGGGCGGTCCCCTGTGGGCGATCTACTAAAGGGGTGCGATATGAATAACCGAAACAAGCTGATTGAACTGTTTATCTACATCGTGATCGTAGTGGTGGGCATCGTCCTCTTGCTGACCGGCGGGGCGGATGACAAAACCAGTGCTGAAAATATGGGAGGTGAATCCTATGCTGTTGTACTTGACGAGTAACCAGAAAAGCAACCTGATCGACCCCGCCGTGCGGAATATGACTCTGCCCGCCAAGAAGCTGGTCGGCCGGTTCAGCCTGAAAAGTTTCGTTACCAAAGATATGCGCAATTACGCCAACGCCAAATTCTTTGTGGTGGATGCGGCGTGTATCGAGGAAAGCGGCAATGATTTCACCCTTGCCCTGCAATCCTTTCAGATGATGTTCTCCGCCCGGATCATCGTCATCCTCTCCGGCGGCGAGGATGTGAACGGCGAAGTGCAGCGGCTTTTGTCCATTGGCGTTGTGAATCTGGTTACGGGTGAAACGATGGAGGACGCCCTGGACGAACTGACAGAGGCGCTTTCTGATGAGGGGATGCAGCGGTATGTGGTAAAGGCTCCCGTCTATGAACAGCCAGTCTCCCGCCACGAGAAAGCCCCGGAGCCGGATGAGATCATTCCGTACCGCTGGAACGCCCGGAATATCCGTATTGCCGTGGCCGGTTCACAGCGCAGAAGCGGCGTAACGGTGACGGCCTTTAACCTGGCGTCCTGGCTGGCGGCCAGAGGCGCGGAGGTGGCATATATCGAAGTCAATCAAAACCGCCACCTGCAGCTCCTGCTGAACATCTACGAAGCGGCGCCGGATGGGGAGCATTACACCATTGATGGGATCGACTGCTACTTGACCAACGAGCCGGATAAGGCGTATCAGTTTATCATCTATGACTGCGGTGTGATGCAGACGCCCACCTCTATTTTCCGTGACGCGGATCACCGGCTCCTGTGCGGGAGTGTCCTGCCCTATGAGATTCCGGTGTTCCATAAGGCGTTGTCCGAGTGTGGTTCGGTGGAAGTGCGCCCGGTGGCGATCTGTGTGCCGCAGGAAATTCAGGAATACTGTACGGAACTCTTTGGGGAAGATGTGCAGATTGCGGCGGCATCCCACGACCTGTTTGCGAAACAGGTCAACGGGCAGATCTACCGGCCGCTGGTGGAGAAGTATATTGCAGGAGAAAAGCGCCTGTAACAGTAAGACATGACTGGGAGGATTGGAATATGGCAAAGTTTGAGTATATGCAGCGGGCATTTTCTTCTGAACTGAAGCCCAGAGCACGGCTTGTACTGCAAGTCCTGGTTCTGCATTGCAACAAAGAGGGTGAGTGTTTTCCCTCTATCAAGACCATAGCCGCCAAGTGCGGCTATGGGGTGTCCACTGTAAAGCGGGCGCTGGATGAGTTGGTGAAAGCGGGGTATATCGTCAAGCAGGCCCGGTTTGACGAGCGTAAGAACGGCGGCCAGACCAGCAACCTCTATACCTTATGCTCTGACTTACCCTGCCCTGACGAGCCGGAAAACGCCCCTGTGCTGGAAGATGACGCGCCTGATGAATCTCCGGCGGTGCAGCCGGAAAGCGCCCCTGCGGATGCCTGTAACGCCCCCGATCCCACACCTGGGGAGCAGTCTGCCACTTTGCCGACAGCGGATTCCTACTCCTTTGCAGATGGCTTTGAAACAACAATCGGGCGGCAGAATTGCCGCCCGATTCGTATGTGGACTGGGGGGCAGTCCATTTTTATACCCCCTTGAACCGTACAGGTGAACAGATACTTACGGATGAAGAAAAAAGTAATGGCTGGCCCAAAATTGCAAAAAATAAGACGGACAGGGGCCGTAACCCCTTGCCGTCAGTCATCGGATTGCAGCCGGTTGATAAAGCCGATCAGCATAATCAGATCTTCGTCCTTGAGTTTTCTCATTCCGTCCATTGCTTTTCGGATGAGCTGGGGATTGACTGCCTCGGTATCAAAAAACTGCAACGGGGTAATCTCAAAGTAATCGCAGATTTTCAGGAATTGAGCCATTGACGGGAGGGAACGCCCGGATGAAATTCCCTGGATATAACTCCGGTTCTGCCCTAAAGCCAAACTCATTTGATACTCTGACTCACCCTTTTTCAAACGCAATTCGGTGATCCGATTGCGGATAAATTCTTCATCCATATCCTCACCTCACTACATACAAGGATAGCAGATGAAACGCCTGGATAATGAACATAGTATGTGTTATAATATTGCTTATATACCGCTTTACGCCGTTTTAATTGCGTTATTTTCTGTTTGTATGCGTGAAAGTGCAGAACGAGGTGAGATTGATGGAAAACACTCATACCTGCGCCGTTACCGGGCATCGTCCAAGCCGCTTCAAATTCAAGTATGCGGAGGATTACTCCCTCTGCAAAAAAATTAAAAAAGCCATGCGGGAGGTTTTTCAGAAACTGCATGATGAAGAATCTGTCCGGCGCTTTTATGTCGGCGGCGCTTTGGGCGTAGATATGTGGGCGGCGGAAGAAATTCTCCGCTTGAAGGAGCAGCCTGGATATGGTGACATTGAGTTGATCGTAGCCCTGCCGTTTGTCGGCCATGATGCCAAGTGGGATGAACGCAGCAAGAGCCGGATGGAGTTTATCTTACGGCATTGCAGCAAAACGGAAGTGATTGGGAGTGAGGACTGCCGGGAGAGTTATATCAAAAGGAATTGCTACATGGTGGATCAGGCTGATTACCTGGTAGCTGTTTATGATGATGAGCGAAATCTGCGTTCCGGCACAATGCAATGTGTCAGGTATGCAAGGAAAAAGCAGGTCCCGGTAATTTTAGTTCATCCAGATACAGCCAAGATAACCTATCCAATGTAATCCGTCAAAAGCGCCGGGTGTGACTTCATTAGCCTTACACCCGGTGTCAAGCCAAGCACTTAGGGCAATTCACTCATATCCCAACTAATAGATTGTTCTTACTTAAAGATTTATGCTATTATAAATAGGAAAAAACTTGATTGAAAAGTGGGTATCCGTTTGCTCAGACAGTAAAGGTGATCCGACTTTACACAAATTTTATAGTTCTTCATATACACTCAACGTAGAAACGAGGTGGTTCGATGAAAATTTTGATTGTAGAAGATGAAGAAAAGCTGCGTAACTCCCTTGCAGAAGGGTTACGTTTGAAAGGATATGCTATTGATGTAGCGGGAGATGGAGAGAGTGCAGATGAAAAGGCCTTTTATGAAAGATATGATCTCATCATTCTGGATCTGAATCTACCCAAGCTAGATGGGTTTTCTGTGCTCGAAAATTTTCGCAAGGAAAATTTGGATGTTCCTGTGTTGATTCTGTCTGCCCGTGATGGGATTGAAGACAAGGTAAAAGGGCTAGATTTGGGAGCCAACGACTACCTGACTAAACCTTTTCATTTTGCGGAGTTAGAGGCTCGTGTGCGCTCACTTCTACGTAGGAAAACAGTGATCGAAAACACTGTTTTGTCCAGTGGGTCTCTTTGTTTTGACACCGCATCCAGAATCGTAACCGCAGCGGGGCATCCAGTTTCTCTGACTACGAAAGAAAATGCCCTATTGGAGTATCTGCTGCTGCATAAGGGACGAGTAATCAAGTTAGAAGAACTGATCGAACACGTATGGGACAGTAATGCTGACACCTTTTCTAATTCAGTTCGAGTTCATATGTCCTCCCTGCGTCGGAAGTTAAAAGCACAGTTGGGATATGATCCTATCTGTAACATTATCGGCGAAGGATATGTGATTCGTGAGGGAGGAAGCATATGAAAAGAAGTATCCCGTTAAAGCTAAAACTAACTACTATTTCAGTATGTATTTTAACTGTTATGTGTGTGGCGTTTGCAATCTCTACTATTTACTCAACCAATGGGCTGGTTCAGGCCACCATTACTACGCCAGCGATCTCTGTTGATGAAAGTATGCCGGCAATAACATTGGAACCCTCTGTTGCAGTCACGGAAGCTCTCTGGCAATTTAGGGGAACAACCGTGTTGGTTATGTTCTGCCTTATTGCGATAGGTTCTGCTTTAACCTATCTGTTTGCTTCCAGAACACTTAAGCCATTGGAAGACCTTACAGAGAGAGTTCAACATATTGACATTCACAATCTGGATGAGGGTGTCTCAATTCCACAAACAAAAGATGAAGTTGCAAAGTTGGCTCAGGCATTTCAAAATATGACCGAGAAACTCAATCTGTCTTATCAGGTGCAAAAAAATTTTTCTGCTAATGCTGCCCATGAATTACGTACCCCTCTCGCTGCGATTCAAACCCAGTTGGATGTATTTCAAATGAAGCCAGATCGAAATCCTGAGGAATACACAAATTTGCTCCAAAGTATTGGAGAAAGCACAGAGCGTCTTTCCAATCTGGTAAAAGATCTGCTCACATTTACCAACGAACAAGGGATAGGAAAAAAGGAACCAGTAGAGTTGAGACCTTTGCTTGAAGAAACGGTCTTTGAACTTGAAGAATATGCTGCTACTAAACAAATTGAAATTACGATTTCTGGCCAAGGAACAGTGTTAGGCGATGACAGTTTATTGCAGCGAGCGTTTTTTAATCTGATCTCCAATGCAATCCGCTACAATGTAGATTGCGGCTCCATTTTCATCGAAATAACAGATGCTCAGGTAACTATTGCAGATACCGGTATCGGTATTCCTGATGAGGCTAAGTCTCATATTTTTGACACATTTTTCTGTGTAGACAAGTCTCGCAGTCGAGAACTGGGTGGCAGTGGTCTTGGGCTAGCCATTGTAAAAAGTATAGTAGAAAAGCATAATGGATACATTTATGTGAAAAACAATCAGCCTCAAGGCAGTATATTTATCGTAGGCTTTCATGGTAATATATAAAGAAAAGGACAGAATTGCACTACGAAGGAAATATCTAATGAGAGAGGACGCCGGAAGAATTTCTTCCGGCGTCCTCTTTATATGGATTTTATACCAGCCGCGCTATACTCCTTATGTAATGTAACTACACTACAACAAAGAAAGGATTGTATTTAAGATGAAAAAAATGATTTCAGTATTTTTGCTGCTGGTGATGGCACTTAGTTTGGCTTCTTGTGGAAAGTCCGACACAAACGGAGGAGCTTCAACCACCGTCGCTGAGGCGCAGCAGGGGTCCTCCACATCAGAACAGAATGAGTCTAAACCTGTTTCTTTGGGCGATTTCTCCGCACAGGATTTTGATGGTAATGCTGTTTCCAAGGATATTTTTGCAGATTACGATTTGACCATGGTTAATCTTTGGACAACTACTTGCAGCTATTGCATTGAGGAAATGCCTATCTTGAATGAACTGAGAAAGGAATTTCAGGATGATGGTGTTCGCTTCAACATCATCAGTGTTTGTATGGATGTTGGAAATACCAATGAGATCAATGAGGACAGCCTGAAAAAAGCAAAGGAAATCATTAAAACCGCAGGAGTAGAGTATCCTACCCTGATCCCGGACAGCGTGCTTCTGGAAGGTCGTTTGAAGGGCATTCAGGCATTTCCGGAAAGTTTCTTTGTAGACAGCGAAGGAAATGTGGTCAGTGAGCCTTATGTTGGCGCAATGCCCAAGAACCACTGGCGTGTCACAATGAAGAACGAGATTGAGAAGATTGCTCAGAAAGGGAACGAGGAATAACCCATGTTTGAATTAAAAAATATCACCAAAACATTTGGGGACGAAGTAGCGCTGAAAAATGTGTCACTCTCCATTACCGGGGGGATGAACTACATCATCGGCGCATCCGGCAGCGGAAAAACAACATTGCTCCGCATTCTTTCTTCCATGGATAGACAGTATGAAGGCGAAGCATTTTATTGTGGCAGAAATCTTAAAGAGCTTTCTGATCAGGAACGCTCCCAGTTCTATGCAACGGAACTTGGCTTTATTGCCCAGGGTTTCCACTTGATTGACGAACTAACTGTTCGGGAGAACATTTTGGTTCCGACCTATCTGAGTCGAAATGATAGCGAAAAGCGTCTGAGGATGCTCTTAAAAAAATTGGGGATTGAAAAACTGGCTGATCAGAAGGTCCGCACACTGTCAGGCGGACAGAAGCAGCGCGTAGCCATTGCCAGAGAACTGATGAAAGATCCTCAGGTGTTGGTTGCCGATGAGCCTACTGCTGCATTGGATGCCAAAACCGCCCATGAGATTGGGGCACTACTGACGTCAATTGCCAAAGAGCGGACGGTCATCGTTGTGACCCACGACATCTCTCTCATTCAAGGTAAATGCTCCGTTTTTGAGTTAGATAAAGGCGTACTGATTAGATCGGACAAAGGTGACAGCACAACGAAAGCACATAGCAGCTCCACGGAGAATCTCCGCCTGACCATGCGCTCTGCTCTGCGGATGGCCGGAGTGACCGGCAAGCGCCAGGTGGGAAAACTTCTCTCTATCGTCCTTGCAATGGCGATTGCTGCTTCCTGTCTTGCTGTGAACTTCAGCGGTATGCTAAATGGAAGTAGCAGTGAAGCGTTTCAGGAGCTTTTAGAAAAGCAGGGAAACTCGGTTCTAAATCTTCTGCTTGTTCCTTCGTTTACAAGTGGTGGCGAGGTAGGCAAGGAAAATCCTGGTGTTCCACAAGGTGTAGAGCAAGACATCAGCGGACTGCTGGAGGAATACCAAAATGATGACCGTATTGAGGCTATCATCATGGATGCTCCAATGGAAGATATGGTTGTTACTGTAGATGGCAAGGACTTCATTATTGAAGAAAGCGGACAGTCCCCAAACTTCAATCAGATAATCGCCGGTCGCATCGCCGATAATAGTAAAAACGAAATCGTTTTGCCTAAAATCTTAGTGAAAAAAATGGGCTATACCAATGAAGAGATTCTCGGAAAAGAACTTTCCTTTGTCGGTTCGGTCTATAACTGGGACAGTGGTAAGCCGGTGGCAATGCCTATTTCCTTTACCGCTAAGGTTTCTGGTATTGCAGATACCTCTTATGGCATTGAATTTGATGGAAAAGTTGAGCGGTTCGAGCATGAGGATTCCCTGTTTCCGTCATTAGCAATTATGAAAGATATTTATGCTCAGGCAGAGAAAGAAAATCCCAGTTTTAGTTTCACTATCCGCGCAGATTCTCCCGAGCATTTTTTGGAACTTTACGATGAATTGATGGCAAAGGGCATTGTGCCGCTGGGACAGGCTGAGTTGATTCGGGACATTATGGGACTAAAGGGAACTGCTCTGGTGCAGTCTGGCCTTTCTTCCGCTTTGATTGTCATACTTTCCGTATTGGCTGCGCTTTCCGTATGCTTGGTTTGCGGATTTATGCGCAGGAAGGAGTATGCTGTCTATCGCCTCTGTGGCTATACAAAAAATAGTATCGTCTTGCTGACGCTGGTGGAATACACGGGAATGTTCTTGTTTACCGGACTTTTTAGCATGATTGTGGCGCTATTGCTGAGTGTCCCTCTCTGGCTGGGATGTGCGCTTAGTTTTGGCGTGTCTGCCTTCTGCTTTGCAGAGACTTGCCTTATTTCCACCTCGGTTGATCCCCTAACTGCCTTGAAAACAGGAGGACGCGGATGATTGAACTGAACAATATTTCAAAAAAATATGGGGATCAAATCGTGCTGGATGGATTTTCCTATACATTTGGAGAGAACGGTATTACCTGCCTGTTAGGTGCATCCGGATCGGGAAAAAGCACGCTACTTAACCTTCTCGCGGGATTTGATCGAGAATACAGCGGAAAAATTCTGGTGGATGGGCAAGCACTTTCGGAACTGTCGGATGAAGAGCTTTGCGAGTACCGCAAGCATACCATTGGTTTTGTGTTTCAGGAATATCATCTGCTCACAGGCTATACAGTGCTAGAAAATATCCTGTTAGCCGCTGAACTGACCTGTCAGGATAACGCCCAAAATAGAGAGTGGGCTCTCTCTCTGTTGCGTCGTCTTAATATTGAAGAAAAGGCAAACGAGAAAATAGAAAACCTTTCCGGTGGGCAAAAACAACGTGTGGCTATTGCGCGGGCGTTGGCTGGAAATCCCCAGGTGCTTCTGGCCGACGAACCGACCGGAGCCCTTGATCGCAAAACTGCGGATGAGATTATGGCAATTCTTTCGGAGATTGCAAAACAAAGCCCGGTCTTGATTATTACTCACGACCGTAAAATCTGTGATTATGCAGATGAGGTTGTCACCATAGAAGATGGTAAATGCAAAGTATGGAAAGAGACAAAAAAACAGGCAGTTACAGTTTTAACGCAAAAGGAAGCACTTCCTGATGTGCCCATTTCTATGTCTAAGAGAGCATTGCACAACTTCAAGACGCATTTCAAACGATTTTTGGGAATTTCTCTTGCAGTAACGATTGCAGTATGTGCAATACTTATGTCATTCTCTTCACAAAACATAATAGAAGAAAAAATCAATCACTTTGAGCAAAAAAATACCGCGTTCTCCTGGGGACAGATTTTACTGAAGGAAAATGACAAGGTAGAAGATGTACTTTCACTGCTTGAACGATCTCCGGATATCCAGCAGTACTATATACAGTATCCAGTCCCAGAGTGCAAAATAGAATTTGGAGGACACAGCCTTTCTGTTCCGCCAAAACAATTTGGTAGTATTTCCAACGAGTCCATGAACATCGGTGTCATGCCCAGAGATGGGGAGATTGCTATCACGCCATCCCTTGCCAAACAGTTTGCACAGGATATCCGTACGCTGATTGGAAAAGAAATCGTCTTCTCCTGTGGTAATTTTTCAAGGAAACTGCAAATCAGCGGCATTTACAGTGGCAGTTTTGATGACTACTACCTGGATGCAATAACGGAACAGGAGCTCTATGGCACTTTGCAAGGGGATGAGTCCCCTGTATCGGTGACTTATCAGGTCAACGGCTTTGACGAAGTTCTGGAAGTAGCTGCTCAGCTTACAGAGCAAGGAATCGTTCCTATTACAGCTGCAAAACAGGTGGAAAGTTTGAAAGAGACCTTTGTGCAGTTGCAAACGATGTTTATTCTTGTATCAGTCTTCATTGTTGTGATTGCACTTACCATCAGTGGGATGCTACTGATGAAGCTGGCGCGTATGCGCTCGGGTGAAATAGGACTTCTGATGGCGCTCGGATATCATCGTGGACAGATCCAAAAGATGCTTCTTTGGGAAAGCCTGCTGTTGTCGTCTCTTTCCGCCTTGACAACCACATTGTTTGCACTCCTTCTCACCACCCTGTCAGGGATTCTTCCGGTTCATATTGCCCCGCTTCAGTTTGCTGGGAGCATTTGCGGAACCGTCCTTCTGGTATGGTTTATTACTGCCATAGCCAACGCAAAATTACTGCGAACAGACCCTGCAAAAGCGTTGAGGGAATGAGTGACATTAAGGAGGAAACCCAATGAAGCAAAAAAATATCTTTCATTCCAACTGGATCACGGTATTGTTGCTAGTCATCGGTGTTATATTTCTGAGTCTTGGAATCTGGCGGGAGGAGTATGCTATCGTCATGAGCAAGGCCATCAATATCTGTTTGGAGTGTATTGGAATTGGATAAGCAAGCAAAGAAATCAGAACGATTCCGCCATTTTTTTCAAGTCTTATGGGCGGTTATCACCAATAGTTATCTCATCGGCTTTGTCCGAGGAAAAATATATCAAGGAAAGATAAAGAATATCTGTGTACCGGGCATGAACTGTTATTCTTGCCCCGGCGCTGTAGCGGCCTGTCCCATTGGTGCTTTGCAGGCTACTATTGGAAGCTACGAGTATAAGTTTGCCTTCTATGTTGCCGGTTTTATGATTTTGGTCGGTACGTTCATGGGCCGCTTCGTATGTGGTTGGCTGTGTCCATTCGGTTTGATTCAGGATCTGCTAAACAAAATCCCGCTTCCTTCCAAGTTGAAGATCCGTACATTTAAGGGTGACCGTCAGTTGCGCTGGCTGAAATACGGGATTCTTTTGGTATTCGTTATTCTTCTTCCGCTGTATATCACTGATATGATTGGCCAGGGTTACCCTTGGTTCTGCAAGCTGATTTGTCCGGTCGGAACTTTGGAAGGCGGAATTCCCTTGGTGCTGCTGAATGATGCAATGCGAGCCACAGTAGGATGGCTGTACGCTTGGAAAAATGTCATTTTAATCGTAACCATTTTGGTGTCTATACTAATTTACCGGCCATTTTGTAAGTACATCTGCCCTTTAGGCGCAATTTATTCCTTGTTCAACCCAGTTTCTATTTTGCGCTACCGAGTGGATTCAGAAAAATGTGTCAACTGTGGTGCTTGTGCAAAAGCCTGCAAGATGGGGTGCGATCCGGTAAAGAATGCCAACAGTTTAGAGTGTATTCGATGTGGAAAATGCAAGAATATTTGTCCCACTCACGCTATCGAGTATTGTGCGATTTCAAAATCTCTGCGCAAAAAAAATAAAACATAAGGAGCATAAAACTGATTCAGGGAGCGGGAACGTGGATTACTGTTCCTGCTCCCTACTTTTCTTTTGAAAAGTTAAATCTCTATTGCTTACCAGAATGGGTAGATTTTCCTTACGTTATTAGGGTGTCACAATACACCTGCGTTCTATTTATTTACAGATATCAGTTGGAACTATGGATTCTACAAACACCAGGGTATGGAAAGACAAATGGAAAAGAAATGCAGAATGAAGATACAGGGGCAATCAGAGGAGTTTGAGTATTTCCTTTATGACTATCGCCTCTGATGTGTGTAGCATGATTCAATTGCATTCTTAAATGCTTACAGAATCATTCTTGGAGGAGTCACAGATGGATCAAATTTTAATCATACGTCTCACGGATTCAGACGGTACAATTTATCAAACTATTATAGATGCACTCAAAGACTATTCAATCCACTCTGTGTATGCTACTCCTACTACTGCATTGACTTTTGGAGATGTCGAAATTTATCCTGAACAAAGAAAAGTGATAAAAGCCGGAAAGGAAATTCATCTGAATTATGGTGAATTTTCCATTCTATATTGTATGGCACAATCGCCTGGACGTGTATTTAGCCGAGCGCAGCTCTATAATGCGGCCTGGGGTGAGGACTATGAATTAGGTACTAACACCGTGGACAACACAATTTGGCGCCTACGGAACAAGCTGGAGCCTGACCCAAAGCACCCCACCTACATCAAGACCGTTTTTCGGATTGGCTACAAAATTGAAATGACTTAACAACTGGGGGCTATTATTGAAAAAATAAGGCCACTGACGATTTTACATTTGCTGATGAAATCCAGAAGAAATCTGTGCGATAGACTGATAATGTGGCAGTTTATCTCATATCCCTGTAATGCAGATTGAGTGAGGTGAGGCCTATGATCTATCGAAACGCAGATGAACAGTGGTCCATAGAACAGCGGTCTTTGTCTAATGTTGGATAAAGACCGCTGTTTTATTTGGAAGCGACAAAACACGAACTTTTTCGCAGTTATAACTAAATATCAGCAAAGGCGGCAGCAAGATGCTGCTACACAGAGAAAAGAAAGGGGATGATGCCAGCCGCCTGTGTGCCGTCCGCATAATGGCGGGCAAGGAGTAGCGGTGCTATGGACGATGCCATCCACAGCATTGGGAAGTTACTTTTTGTCCCACTCAAACGACACACGGCTTTCAATGGACAAATTTCAATAGGTGTTGGTCGTCGCTTTTGTGCGCGGGAGTTTGCCCCCAGCGGGGACAAGCCTCCGCCTGCTGGTGCTGCCTGCCCTGTTGGACTTCTCAATGCGCATATCCAGAAAGCGGCTGATTTTGTATCCTGGTACAAAGTCGGCCGTTTTCTTTTCAGGCTCCCCGAACCACGGAACAGGGGGCCGCCGCCTCCGATTTGTTTTCAACCAAAAACAAATCGGAGGTAGAAAGATGTATGATTATCGCAAAAGCGACTATGCGATAAACAAAAACAGCCCAAACATCGTTTATCGCTTTCATAATGAGATTTTGGAAATCACTCTGGAAGATTATCTGAAGGAGAATCCTGGCAAAACGGAAAAGGACTTTGCGGAACTGAAGGCGCTGTCCGATCAAATCTACTATGAGCAGGATCGGGCTGAGAGCGCCCAGACCCGAAAAGATGACTCCCTTACCGGCTTGGAGGAAACAAAGGTCTGCGCCACCCGCCCTTTGGACGAAGAATGGGAGGAAAAGCTGACCGAGTTTCAAAACCGCCTGTATGCGCGGAGAGCGTTTGAAAAACTCTTTGCTGCGGATGTACTTACAGAAATTCAAAAGCGGCGGTTCTGTCTATATGTTTTTAAGGGCTTATCCATCCGGCAGATTGGCAGACTGGAAGGAAGGAGCCATCAGGTGGTTGCAAAGTCGCTGAACCTGGCAATCCGAAAATTAAAAAAATTTTTTGCGGAACAGGGGTGACACCCCCCGGTTTTCAGGACGATAGGTGAAAGGCATTCTTTTTGAGAGTTCTCCTTTCGCCTGGACCTTGACAACCGCATACTCATTTATCAGTAACTTCCCCCTTGTCAGTGCGAGGAGCAAAAGCCGACTCAGGGGCCGCGCCATGATATACGGACAAGATGAGCAGATCCCACCTGATTATCATAATTGGTCTTGCGTACAATCCTGTCCCGTATGAGCGAGTAACGGCAGCCTGTCACAACCGGGCAGCACCCGGCGAGGCCATGACCGGCAAGGGGTATAATGGTACTCCTGTCCAGCCACAGCCCTGCCTGACCGCAGGATCACGCAATGGGGGCAGCTCGGAGAGATCCTCGGAGGGGTGAAATTCCCGTGGGCCGGTTCGCTGCCGGTCGCTGATGACTTCCCAATATGTGCGGGGTGTCAAGGACAAATGGCACATAGCAAGAAAACAAATCGGATTTAGTATTTCGCCGGAAACAGGGCAGGTCTTTTGACCTGCCCTGTTTCCGGCTTACTTATATTCAGGAGGTCAAAATATGCGAAAGGCTATCCGGCGCGGCGATCTGTTCTATGCAGACCTGAATCCGGTGGTCGGCTCCGAACAGGGTGGCATTCGTCCTGTCCTTATTATCCAGAATGATGTGGGGAACCATTTTAGCCCTACTATTGTTGCGGCGGCCATCACCAGTAGGAAAGCCAAGAGCAGCCTGCCGACACATATTCTGCTGGAGAATGTGTCGGGACTCGCCCCTACCTCGCTATTGCTGTTGGAGCAGCTACGGACAATCGACCGAAAGCGGCTTCGTGGCTATATCGGACGAATCAGCAAGGAGAAAATGCAGGAGGTAGATACAGCGCTGGCGATCAGCATTGGCTTGAACCCATAGACATAGGACGGGTTCCCTTCTGAATAGGATGGTAAAGGCAGAAAGGAGGGGCCTGTTTGAAGATACCAACTTTGTCAGAACTGGACGCACTTTCCCAGGTGGACATCAAAACGGTTGATCCGGCACAGCTTATGGACATTCGGGAGGTCGCTGTCGATACGAACCTGCCGAAAGAGGAAAGGATTCTTGACTTTATCCGGCAGGTCCATAATCCATATTGCTTCCGTCACGGGAAAATCATAGTCAAAATCGGTTTTTCAGAATCGGCGGAGCATACCACCCTGGAAGAACAGTTTGAAAGCTATCTGCGTTCCCTTTAGGGCTTCGACACGAATGGAACCGCAAAAATACCTGGACGCCGGTTCAATCCTGCGGTATAATAGAAGCGGACTAAATTTGCACTCCAATCGTTGTTGGGTCTAATCCAAAAATACGATTGGAGGCATTGCTATGAAAAAAATCACCGGTGAAGCTGTTTATAATGCTGACCTTTATCTTCGTCTTTCTGATGATGACGGAGACAAAATGGAAAGCAACAGCATCAAGAATCAGCGTGAGTTCATAACGGAATTTTTGAAATCAATGCCAGAAATCCGCATCCATGCCGAGAGGAAGGATGACGGATTTAGTGGTGTTGATTTTTTTCGTCCTGGGATTCAGGAAGTGTTGCAGGATGTGCGCTCCGGCGCTGTCAACTGCGTAGTTGTGAAAGACCTCTCCCGTTTGGGCAGAAACTATATCGAAACCGGGAAAGTCTTACAGGAGTTTGCCGACCATGATGTGCGTTTCATCGCAATCAACGACGGCTATGATACCGCCAATTTGCAGGGGCAGGCCAGCACGATTCTCCTGCCGATCAAGAATCTGATGAACGATTCATACAGCCGCGATATTTCGGTGAAAATCCGAAGCCACCTGGAAGTCAAGAAACGCAAAGGCGAGTTTGTGGGCGCGTTTGCGGCCTACGGCTATTTGAAGTCCCCGGACAACAAGAATAAGCTGATTGTTGACGACTATGCCGCCGCCATTGTGCAGGATATTTTTCGGTGGAAACTGGACGGAATGAGCCAGCAAGGGATCGCTGACCGGCTGAATACGGATGGGGTCCTCTGTCCGGCCGCATATAAACGCTCCCTGGGCATGAAGTATGTGTCCGGGTTTAAGCGCAACCCGCAGTCAAAATGGTCGGCGGTGGCCGTAGGGCGCATCTTGAAAAATCCCCTTTATATTGGGGTGATGGTGCAGGGCAAAACCGGACGCCCCAACTATAAAATCAAAAAGCTGCTGGATAAGCCGCCGGAAGAATGGATCAGCGTTACAGATACTCATGAGCCGATCATCAGTGAGGTTGATTTCAAAACCGTCAACGGCCTGCTGCAAGCAGACACCAGAATTGCTACACAGCAGAAAACCGTCTACCCATTTGCGGGACTGCTTTTTTGCGCGGACTGCAAACAGAACATGATCCGCAAAACAGTTCCCGCCAACGGCAAGAAGTATTTCTATTATACCTGTTCCACAAACCGTGCCGACCGCAGGATGTGCAGTACCCACAGCATCAGTGAAGCGCTGCTGATGGATACCGTTCGTGACAGCATCCATGCGTATCTTGAAACGGTTTTGAGCATTGAGAAAACCTTGCAGTTTATCGCAGCCCTTCCGGCCGAGAATGTGGAGGCCCAAAAGATCGACCGCCAGCTTGATAAGCTGAAAGCTGATTATGAGCAGACCATGCGGTTCAAGATGTCGGCTTATGAGAACTTTGTGGATCACCTGTTGAGTGAGGCGGAGTTTAAGCAGTATCAGCGGGTCTACACAGAAAAATGCGAAGCGATTGCGGCTGCTATCACAAGACGCCAGCAGGAATTGGATGCCATCAACAATGCCGGGACTGCGCAAAACGAATGGATCGCCCATTTCAAATCATTCCGCAATGTGGATGTGATGGAGCGCAAAAGTCTGGTGAAGATTATTGAACGCATTTATGTCCATGAAGGAAATCGCATTGAAGTTATCTTTAAGCATCAGAACGAATACCGGGCAGCGGTTCTTTATATCGAACAGCACATGAAGAATCGGGATGTGCCGGGTAAAAAGGAGGCGGTATGAATGGCAAGAGTGAGCCGGAGAAACAAAATTGCTGCGGCGCAGACCGGCCAACTGCCGTCCCCTATGGCCGCCCAAATGAAAAAATCGCTGCGGATATACCGTGTCGCTGTCTATGTGCGGCTGTCCATTATGGACACTCGTGACCGGAAGGACAGCGAGAGCCTTCAGACGCAGATTGACTATCTGTGTGAGTATATCGCAAGGCATCCTGACCTTGAATTGTACGACTGTTACCGTGACAACGGCGAAACCGGAACCAATTTTGAACGGGCAGGATTTCAACGGATGATGGATGATGTAAAAGCTGGCCGGGTGGACTGTATCATCGTAAAAGACCTGTCACGGTTTGGCCGTGACTTCCTGGAAACCGGAAACTTTTTGGAAAAGGTCCTGCCGTTCATGGGAGTTCGGTTTATCTCCATCAATGACAACTACGACAGCATTCGGGCAGACAGCGGGGATGCAATGAGTGTCGCTCTGAAAAATTTGATGAATGACATTTATGCGAAGGACATTTCTCATAAGGTCTTTTCCGCATTGGACATCAAGAAACGGAACGGCGAATTTATCGGGAACTACGCAGCCTACGGCTATATGAAGTCCCCCGAAGATAAGCACAAGCTGATTGTCGATCCGATAGCGGCACCTGTGGTCCAGCGGATATTCCAGATGAAAAAGGATGGGATGAGCAATGCAGGGATTGCTCGAATATTGAGTGAAGAACAGGTCCCAAACCCGAACCATCACCGTTATTTGCAGGGAATCATCTATACGGCTCGGTATGCGCAAAATGACCCCTGGCAGACGCAGGCGGTAAAAAATATCCTTCAAAATCCGGTATATCTGGGTCACATGGCACAGGGCAAGAAGATCTCCAAACTGTACGCAGGCCAGCGCCAAAAGCGTCTCCCTTCGTCTGAATGGGTCATCGTTCCCAATACGCATAAAGCCATCATCTCACAGGAATTGTTCGATGCCGTACAGGAGATTATGAAGGCACGACGGGACGAATATCACAGCCGTCTGGGGAAATATGCCCATTTCAGCAGTGAGAACATTTTTGAAGGGCTTGTTGTCTGCGCCTGCTGTAAGCGTAACATGACCCGCTATAAGAGTGTTTATAACAAGGGACGAGATGTTTCGTTCAACTTCATCTGTCCGCGCCATGCGGCGCTTTTGGATATTGGCTGTCCCAATGCCGGAGGGCTTTCGGAGGATGACCTGAAAGCTGCGGTGTTTCATGTGATCCGGCTGCAAATCTCCCTGCTGGCGGATGTGGAGTCAATCATCAAAAAGGTAGAGAAATCGGCAGCCGTCCGAACCCGCAGAGCGTCGATTGATAATGAAATCAGTTCTGCCCAAGACCGCCGAAAGCGGATCGACACCCTGCGTCAGAATCTTTTTGAGAGCTATGCGAGTGGTATTGTGTCACAGGCTGACTATCTGTTCGGGAAAAGCCGGTATGATGATGAGTATGCTTTAATCGAACGCCGTTTGGAACAGCTTGCGGATGAAAAGGCTCAACTGCCGGAAACAAACCCAAAGCAGAACAAGTGGTTCGCTGCATTTTCGAGGTTCCAAGAGGAAAAGGAACTGAACCGGGAAATGCTTCTGGCATTGGTTGAGAAAATTTATGTGAATGAGGACAAGCAGGTACATATTATCCTGAAATATCAGGACGAAATGAAAAAACTACTGTATAGGGGGTGTGAATATGGCGAGGGATTTTAAGCCTGCTATGGAATTGGTAATTGCTGTCTACATCAGGCTTTCCGCAGAGGATGGCGACTTGTCGGATGAAAAAAATGAGAGCAACAGTGTGGTCAACCAGCGGGCATACATCCATCAGTATATCGCACAGCACTCCGAATTTTCAGGAGCGCGGATTCTGGAATTTTGTGATGATGGCTATTCTGGAACGAACATGGAGCGCCCCGCAGTCAAGCGCCTTTTGCGGCAGGTCAGGGATCGGAAAATCAACTGCATCATCGTCAAGGATATGTCCCGTTTTGGGCGTGACTACATCGTGGTAGGCGACTATCTGGAACAGATTTTCCCTTTCCTGGATGTCCGCTTTATCGCAATCAATGATGGCTACGACAGCAAGGATCACAAATACGGCGCCGCAGGGTTGATTGATGTGTCGTTCCGCAATGTGATTTATGACCTGTATAGCAAGGAACTGTCGGAAAAGGTTCGCTCCACAAAGAAGCAGCTTGCGGAGAAAGGCTACTACCTTGCTCCATTTGCTTTCTTTGGCTATCAAAAATCACCGGAAGATAAGCACACCCTGCTTGTGGATGAAGCTGCGGCAGCCACAGTCCGGCGGATATTCGACCTATTCATCAGTGGTTTGTCTACCCATGAGATCGCCCGAAAATTTAATGTGGAAGGGGTTCTGACGCCATTACAGACCAAACGGATGCAGTCTGTAACACGGAAATGGAATTGCGTCGATCAGAACAGTAACTATTGGACTTCTGGAACAGTACGGAAAATCCTCAATGATGAACGGTATACCGGAAAGACTGTCTATGGAAAGACCATGCGGAAAAAGGTAGGGGCCCATGACATAAAGCGTGTGGCGGAAAGTCAGTGGACGGTTGTTGATGGAGCCATCCCTGCTATTATCTCAAAAGAACTTTTTGAAACAGCAAAGGAACTGTCTGCATCATCTCATTCAGCGCCGCCTAAAGTAAGCAGCCGAATATTTTACCGAAAGATCCGCTGTGGTCATTGCCGGTTGGCAATGACACGCATGGAGGGAACAAATCCATATTATATCTGCCAGACTTACCGAAGGAAACCGGACATTGGATGTCCGCAGGATAAAATGAGCGAAAAGGAGTTGGAACAGGCCGTGCTTGCTTCCATTCGTGCGATGGCACAGTTTGTCCGAAAGGCAGAGAAAGCACGGCAGCGGCAATCTGATAAGGCTGATCGGTACAATGAGAGGATTGAGCAAAAAATCCTGGCACATGAAAACTCCATTAAAATGCGCCAGCAGGAGAAAATGAGTGCGTTTGAAAATATGGTATCCGGCTTATGTGATGAACCAGAATACAAACGCAGATGTGATCAGTGCGATGAACATATCCGGCGCCTTGAGCAGAAAATCAGAGAATTGCAGAGCGAAAAGCGGCAGTTACCGGACGAAAAATCCCCGGCCGAAAGTGTTCTGCCGTATACCAATGTACGAATACTGACACGAGAACTGGTGGATTTGCTGATCCAGCATATTTACATTTACAGTGATACCTCTATTGAGATCGTTTGGAAATTTCCGGACGAGTATAAGCGGCTGCTGACAGAACTGAAACCAAAGGAGGACATGATAGATGAACCGTAAGCGTTTCTGGCTGTATGGCCGCGTCGCCTCGCCGGACAGCCATGCTTTAGAAATCCAGATGGAGGGCCTGCGCCGTTTTGCGGAAAGCTGGAAGCTGAATGTTGTCGGCCAGTCGCAGGATGAACAAAGTGGCCTGACCTTTGACCGGCCTGGGATCATGCAGTTTCTTGATTCCGTAAGGGCAAGAAAGGTAGATGCACTTTTGGTAAAAGACCTGTCCCGGCTGGGCAGGGATTACATCCAAGTTGGAAGATTCCTTGATGACCTGAACGGTTCAGGCATAGAAGTGTTTGAAACCGCAACGCTGATTACAAGCGGGCTTTAAGGGCGAAAGGTAGCGAAAAGTGTAAATAATCCCTTAATTTTTTTAGTTTCATCTTGACATTAGGAGATGACGGTATCACCGGCACCACCATGAAGCGCCCCGGCTTTCAGAAAATGATCGCCGCAATCGAGGCCGGGTATATCTCGGCGGTGTTCGTGAAAGACCTGTCCCGGCTGGGCCGCAACTACATTGAAGTCGGCAAGCTCACCGAGGAGTTTTTCCCGCTCCATGATGTGCGGCTGGTGGCCGTGTCCGATGGCGTGGACAGCGACGAGGGCGAGGATGACTTCACCCCGTTCAAGAACATAATGAACGAATACTACGCAAAGGACATCTCCAAGAAGCGCCGGATCGTCAACAAGATGAAAGGCAACGCCGGGATTCCGCTGTCCCCACCGCCCTATGGCTATATCAAAAACCCGGACGATCCCCGGTTTTGGGTGGTCGATCCCGTGGCCGCCGATGTGGTGCGCCGTATCTACCGCATGGCGCTGGAAGGGTACGGGCTGGCCGAAACTGCCGCCGCTCTCGGCGCTGATGGCATTGTCAATCCCACCTACTACTGGCGCAGTAAGGGTACAAGCCGGAGCGGTTCCAAGAGTACCTTGGAGCCTACTAAATGGGGCCACACCACGATCAAGAAAATCCTTACTACGCAGGAGTATTGCGGTGATGTCATCAACTTCAAAAGCTACTCCAAGTCCTACAAAATGAAGCGCCGGATCGAAAACCCGGAGGAAAACCGGGCGATCTTCCTCAATGTTCACGAGGCTATTATTGACCGGCCCACTTGGGAAAAGGTACAGGCGCTGAAGGCCGGAACCCGGCGCAAGCGCCCCACCGTCACCCAAGAGCCAAGCGCCTTTGCCGGCGTGATGAAGTGTCCCGAGTGCGGCGGCAACCTGAACTTCCACTTTAATCAGAACAACCACGACATCAAGTTTTTCAGTTGCCAAAATCATAATTCGGGGCTGCGTAAATGCTCGTCCACCCACTATATTCGGCTGGACTTCTTGGAGCAGGTCGTTCTCTACGAGGTGCATCGGCTGGCCTGCTTTGCCAACGAGTACGAAAACGACTTTATCAAGGCTATGGTGGGCCGCTCGGCAAAGGTAGCTGAAAATGAGCGGGTACGCAAAAAGCGGGAGCTGGATGGGCTGCTGGCCCGTGACCGGGAGCTGGACACGCTCTTTGAGCGGCTGTATGAGGACAATGTTTCCGGCAAGATTGACGATGCCCGGTTTGCGAAAATGGCAAAGCGCTATGAGCAGGAGCAGGGCGAAAACGCCGGACGCATCAAGGCCCTGCGGCTTGAAGTGAAAAAGCTGGAAGAAAAGCGGATAGATGTAGATGACTTTTTGGAAACGGTACGCCACTATACCGACGCCGCCAAGATCACCAAACGAATGGTAGCCGAGCTGATCGACCACATTGAGGTCTATCCTGCGGTCAAGGAAGGTGGCGTTACCAATCAGCGGGTGACGATCCACTACAACTGCATCGGGGCCTTTGAGGTGCCGGATCGTCGCAAAATCCCCGAGCGGGACATCCTGCTGGAAACGAGAAAAGGCGTAGCATTAAGCTACGCCCCGGCGGTGTAAAGGTGGTGTGGGATATGAGAGCATTTCTTTATTGCCGTGTCGCCCATGACGATACCTTTGTATTGGAACACCAGCGGTTCTTGCTCCAGCTCTACGCAAAGCGGGCGGGATATACCATCATCGGCGCTGCGGACGAATACGGCAGCGGGCTGACCCTTGATCGTCCGGGCATGGGAAAGGTCACACAGGCCGTTCTCGCTGGCGAGGTGGATGTGGTATTAGTCCATAGTCTGACCCGGATAGGCCGGGAATGGGGGATGACCCAAAGCTATATCGACCAGCTCACCCGGCGCAAGGTCAAGCTCCTTTGTATCAAAGAACGGTGCTTGTTCAGCGAAAAAGGCGTGACCCATTTTTGAGCATAAAAAATGCGGAGTGTCCATTACAGGATACTCAGATCCTATAAGGACACTCCGCATGGTCCGAGTGACTGGATTCGAACCAGCGGCCTCTTGAACCCCATTCAAGCGCGATACCAAACTTC
>Ga0129308_1000141_pt1 | contig 126615 bp, 122 predicted proteins | sample L827metagenome_FD_94440 | JGI IMG/M metagenome (GOLD analysis project Ga0129308, IMG submission 94440) | Ring-tailed lemur group fecal microbial communities from Wisconsin, USA - L827 metagenome | ecosystem: Host-associated > Mammals > Digestive system > Large intestine > Fecal | place: USA...
AACGCTCCATCATGTAATTCCGCATTAAAATCTGTGCGTCTGCGGATTTCTTCTTTGACAGGTTGCGGATCAAATCTTTCAGTTGTCTTGCTGTTGTTATCATTACAGAAGCACCTCCAAATATTGCCGAAGCATTTTTTCTACATGGAACATGGCCGCATACTGCATCAGTGTCCGCAAGTTCTTGTCCTTTCTCCGGGCATATTGCTTTAAGGCATTCTGAAGCACCTGAATTTCAATATGGCTCCGGCTGCGTAACAGATCACAGATTGTCCGCTCCATATCGTAGACCGGCACCGCATGGCCGAAAGGGGTTTTCGCGGTGGTCACGCCTACCTCATGCAGCTCCTTTTTCACGGTATAGACCTGAACGCCATCCTCCCGCAATCGGGAGGGATTGTAGCCGGTCTTGACAGTAATGGAATACTTTAGCGGCTCCCGGTCAGTCAGATCGTGAAAGAACAACGCCGTTTCATGGGAGAATACCGCCTGCCCGCATCGTAAATGCAGCAGATACATGGCATCCGTCCAGGCATCCGGTGAAACGTAAATGCCATGCGCCGCCTGTTCCAATCCATTTTCTTTTACATACGCATAAAAAGTGGGCTTGCTGATCCCGGCCTCCAATACCTGGAATGTCTGGATCGTGCCGCCATGTTCCTCAATCAGTTGGTCGAGCTGTTCAAATTGGTTCATGGTATCATTCCTTTCGCGCTAATATTATATCCGAAATTAGCAAGAAAGTAAATAGCAGAACCAACGCGCCGGAATAGTTTTCCGGCTGAAATTATCTTATCCCATGTGTTGTAATACCTCCTTTGCCTGTTTTCAGTGGCTTTTGCCGCTTGTTTTGGGGAATCATGCCCCAAATCCGGGCAGCTTTTTGACGCTGCCGGATAAAGTGATTGCCTCCGTCCATTTCCATTTCAGAAATGGAGCATGGTTCCCTCAATAACCATGAGAAAAGAGCGGGATTTTACAAGGGCTTTCTGTAATTTCCGGCAAAAAAAAGAAGCGCGGTCAACCTCCAAAGGGAAGTTGACCGCCATTTTCTATCAGCCTTTTATAAAATCCCGCAGCGCATAATTTGCATCCTGCAACAGCCCCAATATCCGAACCGCCAGCATGGGAAGTCCGAGAGGGCTGACCAGAAACGCGATCACCAGAAGGATGATGCCATTCTTCACCGAGTAAGTAACCAGCACCGCCAGCCCAAGCAGGCCCACCACCGTTCCGGCCAGCCCAAAGATAAAGGCGGAAATGTGGAGCATCAGGGCGCACAGCCAGACAAACACCGTCAGAACCACGACCACCGGCGCGGCCAAAATCTTGAATAACAGTTTCATTTCTTTTCAACCTCCCATCTTTTTTCTAAGTAGGGCCTGCACTTTGCCCTGGCCTGTTTTACGTCCTCCGCCGTCAGTTCCCGCCGTCCCCTTGTCAGCTCCAGCTCATAATAGCTCTGGCAGTCCTCTAACAGCAGATCAAACAAGTCCTCCGGCCCCTGGACGAGACGGCCTCCTTCACAATAAGGGCTGTTCCAGTCCCACACGATATGCAGATAGCCCCGCTTTGTCTGGACGATCTCTATATCCCGATCCAAGGCCAGAAACTCCTTGAAAATTTCAAATACCTGTTCATACGTCAGCACCGCAGCCTCAACTCCTTTCTGACCTCATTTTAGCGGCCCCGCCCAATTTCTGCAATGTTGTCACCGGCATAAAAAAGCGGAGGGAGAGCAGCCGCATTTCTGGCCGTTCTCCCTCCATTTTGGGGGAATCAATCCCCATTCAGGAAAGCCCACCGAGACGGGCCAGTATCTCATTCATCCCGGCCCAAAGCTCCTCCTGTTTTTGGAGAATATCCTCCAAATCCGTGTCGTAAACATTCCCGGTCTGATGCACCCGGCGGGCCACCTGGTTGATATTATTGCTGGAGCGCCGCAGCAGCGAAAGAAGCTCCCGAAGCTCCGGCAGATCCAGCTTCACAATGTAACCGTCAATCGCCATCTTGCGCAGATATACGCCCAGGTTATTTGTGCCGAGCTGCTCCATCTTTTGACGGATCAGCTCACGCTCATGCTCTGTGACCATGAAATGAAGCTGAACCGTCCGTTTCCTATGGGCCATCAACGCACCTCTCTTTCCGGTTTCTTCTTTTTCGGTGTGCCGGGGCCGGATTGTTCAGAAGATTTCTGAAGGTTTTTCCGTACCGAGCGGCGGAGCTTCTTTAACGGCTGGTTTCTGTCCTCCTCTTTGGGAATCAGCACAAAATGCCCTTTGCGGTCATCCAGACTGGAAAAGCTCACAGACCGGAAAGGCAGCATCGACATAAGCCGGTTCATATCCCTGGAATTGCCCCGCGCCATGAAGTCCGGTGAAAACTGCGCCATGAAATGTGTCCCATGCGGGCTGTTCGGTTCCTTCTGCGCTTGCAGTTCCGAAAGCAGGCGGGCCGCTTCCGTTTTGATTTCTTCATCGGAAAGCGGCGTCCGTAAATGCTGTTCCCGCCGCACCTGGTTCAGAAAAATATCGGTCAGTCCGGGATTGCTGGCATCCACCACAAATTCAGTGTTGCGGTCATATCCCCAGGCATCTGGATTTTCAAAGACCGGAATGGTTCTGGCCCAATCCTTATTGGAGCGGGAAATACGTCCATCCCAATCCTTTTCCCGGACAGTGGCGGCAAGGACATAGAGCGTCCTGTCCATGCCGAAATCGTCAATAACCTCCAATGCGGCCTCTTTCCCAAGCCGGTTATCATGGTAATGCTCCCGGATTGCCGCTTCAATGGCCTGCTTGCAGGCAATATTCGCTTTATGGGAAGCGCGGTACTGTTCCAGCTCCCCATGCTCACGGGCATAGCTGCCCGGATAAGGATAGACCGGCGTTTCCAGCAGGACGCGCCTTTTTTCGGCTTCTGCCTCGATCATCGTATTTGCCCGACAAACCAGAGAATCAAATACGGTATCCATGTAGTCGGTTTCCCGCTTTTCAAACTCCTGAAATACATCCCCCAGCGGGCTGGGGGACTTTAAGAGGGCATCGGCCTGGGCATCCGTCAGATTGCGATTCTCCAGCGACATCAGCACATCTTCCCGGACGGTGTATTCATAAGTATGCTTCAAAATTTCCTCCGGGGGCTGGGCCAGCAGCCACTTCCGGTAGGTTTCCTGTTCGGCGGACATTTTCTGATACAGCGCCGTATTGCGTTCTTCGTTGGTCATGTTATCGTACCTCCATTTCTTTTTTATGGGATTTGTCCGGTGTTCCACGGACGGGCGATACCTTCAGCTTATCCAGCACCGAAGGCCGCTCTGATTTTGCCATCCGCTTTGCCACCTGCTGAGGGGCCGCTTTGCTTCCGTCCATATCCAACAGCGCGTTCAGCTCTGCAAGACGGGAGCTTTTTTGTTGAAGCTCCGCTTCCTGGGGGAAGGGCTTTCCAAGCTCTGCCTTTGCCGCCGCCTTCTGCTGATAGAGGTTATCAAGCTGGGCGCGTACCGCTTTTAAGCGATCCGGCATCCCGCCCAGGGCATTGTCAATGCGGGTCAGATTGCCGCGGGCATCCGGGCCTAACTCGACTTTGCAGCTCATTTCTCCCTTTAAGGTCAACTGATGACGAAAGCCCTCAAAGGAAAGGGACATGGCAAAGCCCCGATAGCTGCCAATCTCCACTGGGGCGGTTCCTTTTACCTCTTTGCAGGCTTCCAAGATCGCAGCGCCGGCGTTGTCCTTATCGGTGAGAGTATCGCCCCGAATGAACATCCCGGCAAACTCCCCCTCCGGCGGCTGGTGGGCGGCCAGCGTTTCCAAGTCCTTTTCAAATCCGGCAATGTAGCCCTTGTTCTGCTCGATCTGTTCGGGAAAATATTTCAGCAGATTGTCCTCCAAACGGTATTGCTGGCTCTGGTGATTGGCTTTTAAGAGCTTCAGCCGTGATACCTCAATATCCAAATCCATCTTTTCTTTGATTCTCGGATCACCGGCACACAGTGCCTTGATCTCCGCATAGGACAGCGCCGTTTCGTCGATGTCATCACAGGAGCGCACCGGGGATTTTGAGGTCATGATCTGCGAAATGAATTTCTGCTTGTTCTCCACGGTCTACCATAAGTAGCTGTCAAAGGTTCCCTCGGTGACATAGCGGTAAATGTGGACAGTGGGGTTCTGGTTGCCCTGGCGGACAATCCGGCCCTTTCTCTGTTCCAGATGTTTGAAATCATAAAAAGTGAATATCAAGGCCGTGATAAATTCTTTCCCGACCAAAGTACGGAATAGAGGGCTTTGTCACTGATTTCGTGTCCCCACCCTCTCCCGATTTCTTAAAGCTCCATTTCTTTTTCAAACGCTTCCATGCTCTCCGCCCGGGCGGCCAGCTTCAACCAGCGGCGCAGCGTCCCATCGTCCGTCTCCCGGGTGATTTTTTCGGAAATTTCTGGTTTTACCGCCCCCAACTCCTCCAGAAGATCCAGAATCAAGAAAGCTCTTCCTTCCGCCTTGCCTTCTATTTCCCCTTCCAGCCTTCCGTCCTCAATCAATTCATCAATGGCCTGACACTTGGTTATCCCCTCCTCTTCTTTCTTCTCCATCAGTCTCACGGCCCGTTTCTGTTATAACATAAGGGGCCGTCCAATGATTCCTCATTTCAGGCACTTCATTTTTTCTCCACAAACTCCTTGACAATTCTTCCAAACCGTAGTATATTGTACAAAAATAATTTAATACACTAAACCGTTGAGGCGGAGATCAAAGTAATCATGCGCGCACAGAGAGTCCGGGAGGCTGAGAACCGGGCCGAGATGCAGGTTGCCAAATGGACCGCTGAGGGCGCAGTCAAAGGCATTCCATGGCCGAGTATTCTGCGACGTAGGGCATACGTCAGTTGCCGGAGATATGTTGGTATCTCGCAAAGTGCATGGTTCACTCCATGAAGCAAGGTGGCACCGCGGGTTTTTCGGCTCGTCCTTGGCAGATTCTTATATTCTGTCATGGGCGGGCTTTTTTGTTTGGCTAATCATCTCCGTCTGTGACAGCCGTTTGAATAGGAGGTAATGATGTATCCGACACTTGAAGAAATAAGACAGATCGCATCCGCCGGAGATTACCGGCGGATCCCCGTGGCCAGAGAGCTTTTTGCCGACCGTTTTACTCCGGTAGAGGTGCTGCGGACCCTGCGGGCCGCCAGTAAGCACTGCTATTTACTGGAAAGCGCGGAGGATAACCAGAAATGGGGCCGCTATTCCTTTTTAGGCTATTCTCCCACGATGGAAATCACCTGCCAGAATGGAACCCTGCGGATCCGAAGCGGCGAAGAGGATGAGCTGGCCTCAGAAACCATTCTTCCGGTATTCCACCCTGGCGAGGAGCTGCGAAAGATTCTCGCTCAGTACAAAAGCCCGAAGCTTGCCGGCATGCCGCCCTTTACCGGAGGCCTGGTCGGATACTTTTCCTACGATTACATCAAATACGCGGAACCCACCCTGGATTTTTCAAAGCTGAAGAATCATGAATTCTGCGATGTGGACCTAATGCTCTTCGACCGCGTCATCGTGTTTGACCACTACCGCCAGAAGCTAATTCTGATTGCCGGAGTGGATCCGGACCGGCTGGAGGACTCCTATCAGGAAGCCGAAGGACAGTTGGAGGAAATCGTAACGCTCCTAAACAGCGGAGCCAGGGCCGCGTTCCGGCCGCTGAAGCTGAAAAAGGAGCTGACACCGGCCTTCTCCTGTGAGGAGTACTGTAAAATGGTGGAACGGGCCAAATATTATATCCATGAAGGTGATATTTTCCAGGTGGTCTTATCCGATCCCATGACCGCCCCTGCAGAGGGAAGCTTATTTGACACCTACCGGGTACTCCGTACCGTGAACCCGTCGCCCTACATGTTTTATTTTACCAGTGATGAGGTGGAGATTGCCGGAGCCTCCCCGGAGACCTTAACGAAGCTGCAGGACGGCACTCTTTACACCTTCCCGCTGGCCGGCACCCGCCCCCGTGGAAAGACGAAAGAGGAGGACATCGCCTTGGAGCGCGAGCTTCTGGCCGATGAGAAGGAGCTGGCAGAGCACAATATGCTGGTGGATCTGGGGCGAAATGATTTAGGCCGTGTCAGCCGCTTAGGCAGCGTAGAGGTGGAAAAATATTGCAGCATTGAGCGTTATTCCCACGTCATGCACATCGGCTCCACCGTGCGTGGAGAAATCCGGGAGGATAAGGATGCCGTCGATGCCATTGACTCCATTCTTCCGGCCGGCACCCTCTCCGGCGCGCCCAAGCTCCGGGCCTGCGAAATCATCAGCGAGCTGGAGGGCCGCAAGCGCGGTATCTACGGCGGGGCCATCGGATATCTGGATTTTACCGGAAATATGGACACCTGCATTGCCATCCGCCTGGCTTACAAGAAAAACGGAACCGTCTGCGTCCAGTCCGGCGCCGGCATCGTAGCCGACAGTGTTCCGGAAAAGGAATTTACGGAATGCTGCAATAAAGCCAGAGCCGTGGTAAACGCACTGAAAACGGCAGAAGGAGGACTCTTATGATTCTACTGATCGACAATTACGACAGCTTTGTCTATAACTTATACCAGCTCATCGGCAGCATCCGCCCTGACATCCAAGTGGTTCGGAACGACGCCGTCACCCTGCCGGAGATTGAAGAAATGAACCCGGATGCCATTATCATTTCCCCCGGTCCCGGAAAACCGGAGGACACCGGAATCTGTCTGGAGGCCATCCGGTATTTTGCCGGAAAAATTCCGATCTTCGGCGTCTGCATCGGCCTCCAGTCCATCTGCACTGCCTTTGGCGGCGTAGTCACCTACGCAAAGGAACTGATGCATGGGAAAACCTCCCTGGTCACGGCAGACGCAGGAAGCCTTCTGTTTCGGGGAATTCCTCAGCCCTTCCCGGTGGCCCGCTACCATTCCCTGTCCGCTTCCAGAGCAGACCTTCCGGAGGTGCTGCGCATCACGGCAGAGACCGAGGACGGAGAAATCATGGCGCTGGAGCACAGGGATTTTCCAGTCTACGGCGTCCAGTTTCACCCGGAATCCATCCTGACCCCGGACGGCCGGGCCATGGTGGAAAATTTCTTACATTCAATCACTTTTCATAAAACAGCAGGAGGAAAAAAACATGATTAAAGAAGCGATTATCAAGCTTTCCAAAAAAGAAGATTTAACCTATGACGAGGCCATGGCGGTCATGAATGAGATTATGGAGGGCGAGGCCAGTGATGTACAAAAGTCTGCTTATTTAACCGCCCTTTCCTTAAAGGGCGAGACCATTGACGAGATCACCGCCTCTGCCGCCGGCATGCGGGCCCACTGCATCAAGCTTTTACACGACATGGACGTGCTGGAAATCGTAGGAACCGGCGGGGACGGCGCCAATTCCTTTAATATCTCCACCACCTCTTCCCTGGTCATCGCCGCAGCCGGGGTTCCGGTGGCAAAGCACGGAAACCGGGCCGCCTCCTCCAAATCCGGCGCCGCCGATGTGCTGGAGGCACTGGGCGTGAAGATCGATCTTTCTCCGGAGCAGAGCGCAGAGCTTCTGAAGAAAATCAACCTCTGCTTCCTGTTTGCCCAGAATTACCACATTGCCATGAAATATGTAGCACCCATCCGCCGGGAGCTTGGCATCCGCACCGTATTCAATATCCTGGGACCGCTCTCCAACCCGGCCGGCGCCAATATGGAGCTGATGGGCGTTTATGAGGAAGCTCTGGTAGAACCGCTGGCCCAGGTAATGGCCAAGCTCGGCGTTACCCGGGGCATGGTGGTCTTCGGGCAGGATAAGCTGGATGAGATTTCCATGAGCGCCCCAACCTCGGTCTGCGAGATCCGGGACGGCTGGTTCCAGTCCTATGAAATCACCCCGGAGCAGTTCGGCTACCCCCGCTGCAGCAAGGAGGAATTAACCGGAGGAACCCCGCAGGAAAATGCCGCCATCACCCGGGCCATTTTAAACGGCACCGAACGCGGCCCCAAGCGCTGCGCCGTCTGCTTGAATGCCGGAGCCTCCCTCTATATCACCGGAACAGCCGAAACCATAGAAGCCGGCGTCCGCATGGCAGAGGAGCTGATTGACAGCGGCAGGGCACTGGAAAAGCTGGAGGAATTTATCCGGGAAAGCAACCGATAGCCGCCGGCAGCAGCCGAATCCCGCAGGATATCCATTCCGCAGGGCCTGACCCCGCAGAGGATATCCCGCGGGACATCCTCCTGCCGAGCATAAAACAAAGATACAGAATAAGGAGACACCACCATGACACACCCATCCGCATTCCCTCTCCCCGTCCCGCCCGCCGGCCGGAATACCATATTGGATACCATCGCTGAAAAAACGCGGGAGCGGATTGCCGAAGAAAAGCGCCGCCTTCCGCTTTCCGAGCTCCGATCCCGGGCAGAGGAACGCCTGCGCAGCACCCCCAATCAGCCATCTTTTTTCCGGGCATTGGCTGCCCCGGGCATCTCTTTTATCTGCGAGGTCAAAAAGGCCTCCCCGTCCAAGGGGATCATCGCAGAAGATTTTCCCTACCTTTCCATTGCCCGGGAATACGAGTCCGCCAAAGCCGCTGCCATCTCCTGCCTGACCGAACCCTTCTGGTTTCTGGGAAGCGACCGCTATCTAAAGGAAATCGCAGATGCCGTATCCATCCCCGTACTCCGCAAGGACTTTACGGTGGACGAATATATGATTTACCAGGCCAAGGCGCTCGGAGCCTCTGCCATTCTTCTCATCTGCTCTATCTTAGAGGACGGGCAGCTTCGGGATTATCTGGCACTGGCAGACGAGCTTCACTTAGATGTGCTGACAGAAGCCCACACTGAGGAAGAAATCGAGCGGGCCGTCAAAGCCGGAGCCTCTATCCTCGGGGTCAATAACCGGAACTTAAAAACCTTCGATGTTGATGTGGAAAATAGCCGCCGGCTCCGGAGTCTGGTTCCGCCGGAGATCCTGTTTGTCTCTGAAAGCGGCATCCGCTCCCCGGAGGATATCCGCATTCTGTATGAAAATGGCACCAATGCCGTTCTCATCGGAGAAACGCTGATGCGGGCCTCGGACAAGGGCGCCATGCTTCGTACGCTGCAGCGCCTGATTCCCTGAGAAAATTCCCCATGCAGGAGAAACAGCTTATGAACGATACCTTATTTTCCCGGCAGGAATCTCCGTATTCCGCAAAAATAAAAATCTGCGGCCTCAGCCGCCTCTGCGACATTGCCTATGTCAATGAGGCCCGCCCCGACTTCTGCGGCTTCATTTTGGACGTTCCCAAAAGCCGACGGAATATCTCCTTCTCGCAGCTTTCCGCGCTGCGGGAACGGCTGGACGACTCCATCGTCCCGGTGGGCGTCTTTGTCAACGCCGCTGCCGATACGATCCTGCCGCTGGTGAAAAATGGGACCATCCGGGCCGTCCAGCTCCACGGATCCGAATCCCCGGATTTTATCCGCCGTTTAAAAGAGGCGCTGGACGTTCCCATTATCAAAGCCTTTCCGGTCACAAACGCAGAGCGCCTGAGGGAAGCCGAACAAAGTCCTGCCGATCTCATTCTTCTAGATCACGGCGCCGGAGGTACCGGCCAATGCTTTGACTGGTCCCTTGCCGCTGCTGTTCGCCGCCCCTACCTCCTGGCAGGCGGCTTAGGCCCCGGAAACGTAAACGCTGCCATCACTGCCCTTGCCCCCTGGGGCGTGGATATGAGCAGCGGAGTCGAGACAGACGAAAAAAAAGACAGAGAAAAAATTCTGGCGGCAGTTGCCGCAGTTAGGAGAAATGATACATGACAAGCAATACACCGAAAACGGCCGGCCGCTTCGGAATCCATGGCGGCCAATACATCCCCGAAACGCTGATGAATGCAGTGATCGAATTGGAGGAGGCCTACAATTCCTATAAAAACGATCCCCAGTTCAACCGGGAGCTTACAGACCTTCTCAATGATTATGCCGGACGCCCTTCCCGCCTCTATTATGCCGAACGCATGACAAAGGATTTGGGCGGCGCCAAAATCTATTTAAAACGGGAGGATTTAAACCATACCGGTGCTCATAAGATCAACAATGTGCTGGGCCAGGTCCTCCTTGCCAAAAAGATGGGAAAAACCCGTGTCATCGCCGAAACCGGCGCCGGACAGCACGGCGTCGCCACGGCCACGGCAGCAGCGCTGATGGATATGGAATGCGAAATTTTCATGGGAAAAGAGGATACGGAGCGCCAGGCTCTCAATGTCTACCGGATGCGCCTCCTGGGAGCCAAGGTTCACGCCGTTACCTCAGGAACAGCCACCCTAAAGGATGCCGTCTCCGAGACCATGCGGGAATGGACCAGCCGCATTGCAGATACCCACTATGTGCTGGGCTCCTGCATGGGGCCCCACCCCTTCCCCACCATTGTCCGCGACTTTCAGGCTGTCATTTCGAAGGAAATCAAGTCACAGATGCTGGAAAAAGAGGGCAGACTCCCCGATGTGGTGATGGCCTGTGTGGGAGGAGGCTCCAATGCCATCGGAACCTTTTATCACTTTATTGAGGATCCGAGTGTCCGCCTCATCGGCTGCGAGGCTGCCGGGCGGGGAATTCACACCGCCGAAACAGCCGCTACCATTGCGACCGGCCGCCTGGGCATCTTCCACGGCATGAAATCCTATTTCTGCCAGGATGAATACGGCCAGATTGCCCCTGTGTACTCCATCTCCGCCGGCCTGGATTACCCGGGAATCGGACCGGAGCACGCCAACCTCTACGATACGGGCCGCGCCGAGTATGTGGCGGTTACGGATGAAGAGGCTGTCGATGCCTTCGAATACCTGTCAAAGCTGGAGGGAATCATTCCGGCCATCGAAAGTGCCCACGCCGTGGCCTATGCCAGAAAGCTGGCGCCCTCCATGCGGCCGGATCAAACCATTGTCATCACACTCTCCGGCCGGGGAGATAAGGACTGCGCTGCCATTGCACGCTACAGAGGGGAGGATCTTCATGAGTAATATCAGAAAAGCATTTGCACACGGAAAGGCATTTATTCCTTTTATCACCTGCGGGGATCCTTCCCTGGAGGTCACAGAACAATTAGTTTACACCATGGAGGCGTCCGGGGCCGATTTAATCGAGCTTGGAATTCCCTTCTCGGATCCCACCGCAGAGGGCCCGGTCATCCAGGCTGCCAATGTCCGCGCCCTGTCCGGCGGAGTGACCACAGACAGGATTTTTGAAATGGTGGAACGAATCCGCGCCAAAACGAAGATCCCCATGGTCTTTATGACCTATGCCAATGTGATCTTCTCCTACGGGACAGAACGGTTTGTAAAGCGCGCCGCAGCTCTGGGGATGGACGGACTGATTCTTCCCGATGTTCCCTTGGAGGAGAAAGCGGAATTTGACTCCGTCTGCCGGGAATACGGCCTTGATCTGGTTTCCCTGATTGCACCCACCTCCCATGATCGGATCCGGAGCATCGCAGCGGAGGCCAATGGCTTTGTCTACTGTGTATCATCTCTGGGCGTTACCGGCGTCCGCTCCCAGATCACGACGGATGTGGGGGCTATGGTAGAGCTGGTAAAAGAAGTGCGGGATATTCCGTGCGCCGTCGGATTCGGAATCTCAACCCCGGAGCAGGCGGCCGCCATGGCCGGGAAGGCCGACGGGGTGATCGTGGGAAGTGCGATTGTAAAAATCTGTGCGGCATATGGAGAGGAATGTGTGTCGAAGGTGGCGGAATATGTAAAGGCCATGAAAGGGGCGATCGCGGGGCGCAGCCTCTGAGCGGCAGGAAGTAACCGTGTCCCCATGTCATGATATCATATCATCATGCACCTATCTCTTAAAATCTTTATATAAAACAGGCCCGAAGCAGCTTGCAGTCTTCCATTGCAAGTCACTTCGGGCCTGTTTTTATACGCCTTCCCCAAACACAATCCGCTCCATATTTTCGAACCGCTCCTGATTTCGTTCCACTGTCAGATACACAAAATCGTCTATCTCATATGCATCCAGCATGGAACTCTCATACCGATCAAAGGTCACAAACACCGTTCTGCGGTACAGCTTCGGAAGATACAGCTTCGGCGTATGACTGAAGGAGTCGCCCAAAACAAACAAGGTTTTGTCATTCGGTGAGTCTGACTCAAATACCGCAAAATCCCCAGTCTCATTGGACTCTGTACACCATGCCGAAACCTCCGGCAGATATCCGTCAATGGAATACTCCCAGTCATCGCTGCACTCTGCTGCCAGATTCACCATCCGGGCCATATCTCCGGAACAGCGGCTGTCCTCCTTAGCCGCCACATCCTCCAGCGGCACACTGTTTCCTGTCAGGACCTCGGAAATGACCTGGCTTCCCACATAAGCGCCTAGCTGATTCCAGTGGGTATCATATTTATAATACAGCTGGCAGGCATCGGCATAGGAAAGAAGCGCCGGCTTCAGATCATAAACCGGAAGCCCCAGAGCCTGCAGCTCCGGAATGATTATGTCAAGACGGGAGTATTCGCCGTATTGCTTGATCCCCTCCGGCATATACTGACCGTAAACGCTCTCTTTATTCGGCGCCTCAAAGGAAAAAAAGCGGATTCCTCTTTCTGCAAGCCTTTCCTCGGTTCGGGTAATCTGCTCCACCAGATCTTCCTTTTCCTCGCTGGTATAAAGATTCGTTCTCTGGTAATCGGCCAGTGCATCCTCTCCCGGTTCAGAAACGGTATAAAACATCCACCGATCCGTTCCCACTGTCACGGCAGCAATCGAGCTGTTCCCCAGAAGCTCCAGATCCATCTTGGTTTTTGCCTTCACAAACAGATTTTTGAACGGCACATGATCATTGTAATATGCCTCAAATTCCGTCGGAATGCGGGTGAAATTCTGAAGGGAAAGCTCCGGAAACGATGCCAGGGTCCGGTTTTCGTAGTTGGTCTGATCCAGATATTCCTTTACCGCAGGATAAAGGGCGGTAGGTCCGATCAGACTTATGATAAATAGTGCAATAAATATGTGTTTCTTCATCAGTCTTCCTCTTTAGAATCGGAGATTAAAACCGGAAATAAATAAACGGATTGTAGGTGTTATTCACCAGAAGCATCAGGGAAATCCAGAGAACTGCCATGTACCCGGCCATGGAAGGCCAGGATACCGCGCCGTTCTCGGCGAACTGCTTTCCGGTATACTTTTTCCACAGCTTCTGTAAAATCCCGCTGCCCAATACAGCGAGCACCAGCAGCCCGGCCAGCTTCCTATCCCAGAACCGTTCCGCAGTCACCACAGCCGAATGCGGCACGAACATATAATAAATAAACTGTCCTGCCTGGCCGATGGTTTCTGCCCGGAAAAAGATCCAGCCAATCAGCACGGCAAACAGAGTATAGACATGCTGAAGCCATCTGAGGTTTTGTTTCTCCAGCCACTGTTCCAGAAACGCCCGCTCTATGATAATGAAAAATCCGTGGTAAATCCCCCAAAATACAAAGGTCCACCCTGCCCCGTGCCAGATTCCGGTCAATAAAAATACAATCCCAAGGTTTACATAAGTCCGCACGGTTCCCTTCCGGTTTCCGCCCAGCGGGATGTAAACATATTCCCGGAACCAGCTGGACAGAGAAATATGCCATTTTCGCCAGAAATCCCGAATCGACACAGCCGTATAAGGAAGGCGGAAGTTTTCATTAAAGGTAAAGCCAAACATTTTGCCGAGTCCGATGGCCATATCCGAATAGCCGGAAAAGTCAAAATAAATCTGCATCATGTAAAGCAGGGCCGTCAGCCACAAAAGCAGGGAACTGACATCCTGGGCCTGATAGCTGTAGACCTTATCCACCACCTCCGCAAAGGTATTGGCCAGAATCACCTTTTTCCCCAGGCCGAAGATAAAGCGCTTCACGCCGTAAGAAAAGCTCTCCGCCGTGACTGTGCGCTCTTCTATCTGCTTCTCAATATCATGATACTTTACAATCGGGCCCGCAATCAGCTGCGGGAAAAAGGAAATATAGAGCATCATATTGATCAGGTTGTGCTGCGCCTTATTTTCTCCCCGATACACATCCACCACATAGGAGAGAGCCTGGAAGGTATAAAACGAAATGCCGATGGGCAGAGCCACCTGAGCTGTCTGCAATGTCCTCCCGCTTCCGCCAAGAAGCCCACCCAGAATCTCAACGGCAAAGTTATAATACTTAAAATATCCCAGAATCAGCAGGTTTAACGCTAAGCAGACCGCCAGCAGATCCCGCCGTTTTCCAAACCGTTCTACCAAAATTCCGAATATGTAATTTATCAGAACGGAAACCAGCATTAAAAGAATATATTTCGGCTCGCCCCATGCATAAAAAAAGAGGCTGAATACGGTCAGAATGCCGTTTCTTAGTTTCTTCGGACTGATATAATAACAAATCAGAATAACCGGAAGAAGCACCCACAAAAATAAAATCGAGCTGAATACCATGGTATGTTCCCTGCCTTCCTACAGCACATCCGAAAAATGAGGACGCATCCGCTTAAATACCTTCAGTCCCAATATCATCAAAAGAAGGGTCACCGCCCAGAAATACAGCGTCATGGTCGGCCGCTCAAAGAACCAGTTTCCTGTCAGCATACTGTCACGATAACCGGCAGCAATATAATAAAACGGATTCAGCTTAAATACCAGCTCCAGCCAGGCTGCCCGGCTGGTAAAAATCGCTTCATCATACATGATGGGAGTCAGCCACATGCCAAACTGCAGACAGATCCCCACGATCTGCGCCATATCCTTAAAAAAGACCTGGATCGCACTGGTAAAATACGTCAGCGCCAGCCCAAACATGGATGCCGCAAAGGAGTAGTAAAGGATCTGGATCCAGGTGAGTCTGGGCCTGTAGCCGCTGATCAGATAAAGTCCCAGCATGATGACTGCAAAGCAGGCGTGCACCATAAAGCAGGAAATCAGCTTAATAATCGGCAGGCTCTCCACCTCAAACACTACCTTTTTTACCAGATAATGATACTCCTGCAGGCAGCCTGTTCCCGTATTCAACACTTCGCTGAAGAAAAACCACGGAATAATACCCGGAGTCAGCCAGATTACATACGTAGCGCCCGGCACAGGCGGCGCATTTTTCATACCGTGCTCACCGAAAATAAAGGCATAAATAGCAATCGTGACCATGGGCTGAATAAACATCCATACGATTCCGAAATAGGATCCCACAAACCTTTTTTTAAAATCCGCCTTCGAAAGATCCAGGATCAGCTTCCGCTTTGCTGCTATCCCCCTGAACAGGGAAATCAATTCTCTCATGAAAACCTCCAAAAGCCTTACAGCCGGAACTTAAATGTATCCTTAAAGCCGCCCCATTTCTGATCTTTTTCAGAAATAATCAGCTCCATTCCCTCTTCGATGGGCCATTCCACGCCAATCTCCGGATCATTCCAGGCTAAGCCGCCCTCATCTCCCGGATGATAAAAGTCCGTGCATTTGTAGGCAAATTCCGCCTCATCGGATAATACCAGGAAGCCGTGGGCAAAGCCTTCCGGAATATAGAACTGCTTCTTATTCTCAGCGGAAAGCAGCACACCGAACCATTTTCCATAGGTCTTAGAACCGGTGCGCAGATCCACAGCCACATCGAATACGGTTCCCCGGATAGCGCGTACCAGCTTGCCCTGCGGGTACTGTTTCTGATAGTGAAGGCCGCGCAGAACGCCTTTTACGGACATGGACTGGTTGTCCTGCACAAATACCATGTTAAGGCCTGCCTCTTTAAAATCATTCTGATTGTAGGTCTCCACAAAATAGCCTCTCTCATCCTTAAATACAGTCGGTTCAATGACATAAAGCCCTTCAATGTCACAGGGTGTCACTTTAATCTTTCCCATTTTTTCTCTCCTTTTATTTTTATACCATGCAATACTATAGCACTGCCCGCAGAGACTGGCAATACTCAATGCAAAAAACAGGCCGTATCCAGGCTCTGCTACTGCTTTATCTCTGTTTTTTCGTCATTCGCTCCACTCCGGCCGGCCTCCTCCTCTTCCATTTTTCTTCTCCGGTTCTCCTCCAGCGCCGCCTCCTGCACCAAATCCTTAAGCTTTGTCTCCAGCTGGGACATTTTCAGAGACATGTGGAACATCTTCATAATCAGCAGAAAAATCACTGCCAGATAAATAAAATTCGCCGTCGTATACGTTCCCGCCAGCCGCGACAAAAAATCCGGAAGCCCCGGAAACAGGCTGAACAGAATCAGAATCGAAGAAAATCCAATCCAGAAAATAGAATCCTCTATCTGAAGCTTGGAATTGCGGATCTTGCGCATAATCATCCAGGTCGTCAATACAGAGACTACAATCAATACAATCCGAAGTGTCAGTGTCATGCCTTCTGCCTCCTTTTCCGGAAATTCTGTATCAAAAGAATGGAAAGCAGCATTTTTATCATATATCTGGCTGCATTGATCGGCGTTAAATAGCTGACGCCCAGAATACGCTCATCCATAACCACAGGAACCTCCGCCACGCGGGCGCCCTGCTTCATCAGATAGGATACCGTATCCGGCTCCGGGCCGTAATTTAAGCCTCTAGCAAATTCCTCTATCAGCTTTCGGTTAAACATCCGCATTCCCGAGGTCGGATCCTTGATCACCTGGCCCGTGGTCAGGCGGATGGCCAGTTCGATCAGGTTGCTTCCCAGCATCCGCATGGTAAAAGGCTTTTTCTCTCCCACAAAGCGGGAGCCGATCACAATATCATAGCCCTCGTCCATCTTTGCCCGCATAGCCCCTAAATATTCCGGACGGTGCTGCCCGTCCCCATCCAGCTGTACCGCATACCGGTATCCATACCGGGCGGCATATTTAAGCCCCGCCTGGAATCCGCCGGCCAATCCCAGATTCACCGGAAGATCCAAGAGATTATAACCGTTTTTCCGGCAGATATCTGCTGTCTCATCCGCAGAGCCGTCATTCACCACTACGTAATCATACTGGGGAAATTCCCGAATCAGCCGGTTCACCACCCGCTCGATATTCTCCGCCTCATTATAGGCCGGTATCACAATCAGAAGCTCTGACATGTTTTTCATTTCCTCCGTCTTTTCTCATGCTGTCCTTTTCTATACTAAACTGCGTTCCGCGCTGCCCGGCAGTTTATTTCCAGTAAGCCCGGTTCATAGTAAGCCAATGGATCACCGGCCCCGGAAGCTTTTTATACTGTTTTCCCAGCAAATATCCCGTATACTTAAACCCGCTTTTCACTATCAGATCCAAAACCAGGTCAATCCGGCCTTTTTTCATCAGCCGGCGTGCGGTATCCTTCACCAGGCGGATCCCCTCCCCCTCGGAACGGATTCCTTCAAATATCTCCGGATGATCCGCCTGAGAAACTGCCAGGTCGAAATTCCGATGCAGCTGTTCCATGGCTGTATAATTGTGGGAATGAATCACCTTCGCCTCGGCCGCATAGGCGATCCGGTATCCGGCTTTTACTGCCCTGGCCGCAAAGATCATATCCTCATTAAAAATCGTCTTTTTCGTGAAACCGCCCAGCTGAAGATAGATCTCCCGCTTATAGGCTGCACACGTATTGGAGCAGAAATACGTTTTAATCCCCAGCTCCCCCAAATCCGAGAGGCCCTTTACCCTGCTTTCCTCCGGATAATTAAACTGTCTCGTATAACGTTCCATCAGAGCGCAGTCTGCAGCCGGAAGCTGCCTTGCATAGGACACGGCCACATCCTCTGCCTGACACAGGCCCTCCTTTAAGCAGCGGACCAGTTCCCGGTCATAGGGGATGCAGTCATGGGTCATACAGATACAGATGTCCGCATCTGACATTAAAATGGCCTCATGCCTTGTTTTTCCGTGATCAAACGCCTCCCGGGTCAGATGGTGTACCGTCAGCTTCGTTTCGCTTCCCTCAAACAGGCTCTCATACCGTTCCCGATTCCAATACCGGCTCTCTGTATTCATAATGATCACCCGGTTCACCGGCACACTCTGCTTCAGCAGGCGCTTCAGCAGGGTTTCCAGCTTATCGTCCGGCTTATAGGTTGGAATGATCACATCTATTTTTTCCATTTCACGCATCATATTCTCTGCCTTATCTTCTCTTCCTTCGCTTATCACTTTCATCCGCATTGACTACTTTTTCCGCTCTTAACGCACGCCGCTATGGCCGTTCCCGTCTATTTCTTCTCGTATTCGTCATAAGCCTTCTTATAGAAATGCATCAGCACGGATACCATCCAGTCCGGCCACATCTTCCGGAACATGGCCATCTCATCGGCAGTTCTCCGGTTGTCCTCAATACACGCCTTGGTTGTGGCCCCCTCATGCACCCGGTAAGCCAGAAGAGGCTTTTCGCAGCAGATAAACCAGCCCGGCTTTCCGGCCAGCTCATAGAGGTTATCCCAGTCCAGAGCAAAATCATAGGAGGAATGGAACATATCCGAGCCAATCGCTGCCTTATGGTAGGTGCAGGCCGGACAGCACAGGGAATTCCCGAACAGGACGCTTAAGCGCTTGATCAAACGCGTCCCCGCCAAAGGCCGCAGGCGCAGAGGCAGACGCAGAAGCTTTTTCACCAGCCAAACCAGATTCACAGCCTCCAGCCGGGTACCGCTTTCTGTCACCTTAAGCGTCATATAGTCACTCACAAACACACTCAGATCCGGATAGCGTTTGTATGCTTTTAAAAGCTCCTCGCTATAATTTTTCCGGTACACATCATCCTGATGGGCGATGGTAACCAGACGGCTTCCGGCACTCCGGTAAGCAAACAGCCAGTCTGCCCGGATTCCGCTCGGTCCCTTTCGTACATACAACGGAACCTGATATTTCCCGGTGATCTGCCGGATATAGGGGCTGGGCGTAGACGTACAGCAGATAATCTTTGACGGAACCGTCTGGGACTTTAAGGAGCGGATGCACTCTTCCAGATAGGGAGAATCCTTATAGGCACAGACTGCAAATGTATGCAGGGGCAGACAGGGCAGTCTCTGTCCCGCAGCTGCTGCCGTATTTCCTGCTTTTTTCCGCTTTTTCCACAGCTCCTGCCGCTTTTTTTGTCCGAAACGAATTTGTTCCCGTCTCCTCATAGCCTTCCTCCTCAAGCTCCCGTATTCTGCAGGCCCATCCTGCGAAATCCGGCAGTTATAAACAGAATTTTGATAAAATATCAAACCAGTAAACCGCCAGGAGAATTCCGCCTCCCAGCGCCAGCACCAGCCCATTATAGTCCTCATTTTTCAGGTGAACCGTTACCCGCTGCGGGTTGAGCACCAGCCATATCAAAAAGAGAAACGGCATATAGTAGCGCCCCTGCACTCCGTCGATATACGTATTCCCCGGCGTTGTAAAGGCAATGTACATGGAAGTCCACACAAGAACAGCAGAGGCTCCGGACAAAAGAAATATCCACAATTTCTGCTTTCCGTTCAGCCGTTTTCCACAGGATGACTGTCCGGCCGTGAGGATAACCGCCGAGGAGCCGGCATATAACAGCCAGGGGCAGGACACCGTACCCTGATGGCCCAAAAGCCCCAGGGAATTTTCACCCAGTACATAGGACGGCAAGGTCCGTACCATATTGCAGAGGAGGATCCACGCGTAGGAGAAGGGCTGTCCCAGAATATACGACATCTGGCCGATCTCACTGGTATTATTCCCTCTCACATCCCCGATATCCCGGGGTGCAATCAACACCGGCAGCACAAAGGACAGCATCAGCAAAATGCATAAAAGGATCATCCCCGCTTTCATCAGAAGCCGCTCCTGCCGGGTCCGGAAGCGTTCTCCCGGAATCAGGAGCCCCACAAGAATTAAAGGCGCATACACCGCCTTGATCCGGCAGCCCCAGAAAAAGGCCAGTACCATCACGCCGTACTCCTTCCAGGTTACCTTCTTTTCCGGCTCCAGCACAGCCCGCAGCATGTAAGCAAACGACAGATATAAAAAGGCAGTGACCGTCGGATCGTAGGAATAGACCCCGGCCAGCAAAAGCGGCTCCGGCATCAGGCCTAAAAAGGCCATGATCGCCTTTCCCGCCGGCACCCTCTTAATGGCAAAATACATAACAATACAGTAAAGATACAGATTCCCCAGCCGTCCCAGCTTAAAAAGCAGGGAAAACGGCAGGTTAAAAAGCTGGCCCAGCTTTAAAAAGACAGCCTGCCCCACATACCCGGTCATGGTGGTTTTATTCAGATCCGTGCTCCAGATATGGGCTCCGTTATGGTAATCTCCCTCTGTATCCAGATAGAGCGAAAGCGCTTCCTGCTCCTCCCTGCTTCCCGGCTGATTATACGGCCAGGTATCAATTCCCGCCGAGAATTCCTGCAGAATGGCAGGCGATACATGCACCGGATTCCGGTAATTGGCCATCCAGAAGGACTGGGAAAAGTGTACCTCCTCGTCCCAGCTCACTTTATTGGCAGGCAGAGACAGAGAAAAAAGCGTTCCGGCGCTGATAGAGATCAGCAGAAAGCCCACCTCTATTTTCTTTGCCGCCAGCTCCCGTCCAAAGCACAGGAGGAGAAGCAGTCCCGATGCACACCAGAAAAAGAAAAGACGCAGTCCGTTGACAGCCGGAATCGTAAGGGTCTCAAAGCCGGTAAAGGAAAGAGGCCAGGAATCGAAATCCAGATACGAAAGCCCTGATTCCCGAAGCATGTCCCGGGTCACGTAAATATCTGCATAATCCGCTCTTTTTCCCACCGGAATCCAGGAGGTATGGAGCACACGGCTGTTGCGGTCCTCTGTCATCACCGCATCCAGCTCCCGGCTCTCCCCATAGATATTGCGGACTCCAATCTTAACAGATGCATTGAGAAGGCCTTCGTATTCATAGGAATACACAAACTTTCCCACATACGCTCCACTTAAGGGTATATGAAGATATCCGCTCTCTCCGGTGAGAACCAGCTTTCCGTCCCGCTCTTCAAAGCCGTCCGAAACAATCTCATGGAAGGGAATCTCACAGGAGGCCTGTCCGCCTCCCGATACGGCCCGGATCGCCGGAAGATTGAAACAAAGCTCCAGCAAAAGTCCCAGAACAGCTGCAAACAAAAGACCAGCCAGCCATCTTAAGGCCCCCTGCGTCCTGTTTTTCTTTTCTATTCCGGTTTTCTTTCCCGTTTTGACCGATCCGATCGGTATTTTCTTTCCGATATGCTCTGTCATCCTCATGCTATCTCCTGCCTGCTGCCGCTTTCCCTTCCTACAGCATGACCGGCTTCTCCACGCCGCGATGGGCCAGAATCCGCTCATAATCCTCAATATAATCCACCTCCGCCCAGAAACGGCCCTCCACGTTCTCCACATAGATGGGCTGTTCCTCCGAAAGGCTGTAAACCACATTTTCCCACCAGACCGAGTGCTCCTGCCGCCCGATCATGGTCTCCATCCGGTCTGTAAATTCCGGCAGAAATACTTTGGAAAACCGTCCGATTCCGATATATTCTCCGGTAATGTCGCTGCCGGACAATTCCTTTCCGTATTTCTGCAGAATACCGTTCTCATAATAAAACTTATAATCCGCTGTCTCCTTGCGGCTCTCATCCGCAAACATCACGGGGCTCTTTTCCTCTCTCAGAATCTGATCCAGAAGACCTTCCTCCAGATACACATCCCCATTCATAATCAGCAGATCATCACCCTTAAGAAATTCCCGGGCAAACCAGGCAGAGGCGATGCTGTTGGTCACATCATAGAAGGGATTATAGAAAAAGGATATCTCCCGGTCTCCTAAGACCTCCCGGATCACCCGAGCCTTATATCCAAGGACAATCCCGATCTCCCCGATACCCTTTTTTCGGAGCAGATCCACGGTGTACTGAATCAGGCGCTGACCGTTTCCAATCTCCACCGTACATTTCGGATTTCCCGATAAGTAGCGGGAAATCCGGGTTCCCCGCCCTGCTGCCAGAATTAATACTTTCACAAAAGCCCCCTGTTCTGCATATCCTTCCACGCCTGGATGAGACTGTCATTATCCGAAGGAGTCAAATTGCCGATATGCCCCACACGAAATACCGTATCCGCCAGCGCTCCGCCGTTGGGACAGATGAAAATACCGTATTCATCCTTCAGTATCTCGAAAATCCGGTGCGCCGAAACGAGATTCCCCTCTTTGTCCGTACCGGTGGGATGCAGCGGCGTTTCCGCTGCGGATAAGGCCTCCGAAACAATCGTAAAAGGCAGATCCTTTATCTTGCTGCGGAAATCCTCTGCCTGTGCGCGGATCTTCTCCCGCTCTGCCGAAATCCCCTTTGCTTCAATTCCCTTTAATCTCCGATTCATCTGAATCAATACACCGACTGCCGGGGTAAAAGGCGTCTGCCCCCGCTCACCGTCCTTTAAATAGTCCCTTAAATTCAGGTACAGAGATTCCGCCTCCGACTGCCTGGCCCGTCTGACAGCCCTCTCATTCAACACCAGAACGGCCATGCCGGGCGGCAGGGCCAGCGCCTTCTGAGAGCCAGTCAGTACCAGATCCACTCCCCAGGCCTTCATCCGGAATTCATCCGCCAAAAAGGAGCTGATGGCATCTACCACAAGCCACAGATCGTTCTCCCGGCAGAACCGGCTGATTAAATCCATGTCATACAGCACTCCCGTGGAGGTCTCATGGACATTCACAAGAAAGCCCGTATAGCCTTTTCCCTGAAAGGGCGCTAAATGCTCTTCCTTTAAGGCCTTTCCCGGCTCTAATACAATCTCCGTACAGGGAATCTGGTGGATGCGGCAGATTTTCACAAAACGGGCCCCGAAGCTTCCTCCATTCACGACCAGAAGCCGGTCCTCCTTTGTGAAAAGGTTGATTACAGCCGCCTCCATAGCCGCTGTGCCGGAGCCTGTCAGAAACACAGCCCGTGCATTCTCCTCCGCCTCCATAAACTGCTTCATCAGGCGTTCATTTTCCTTCATCAGGGAAGAAAATTCCGGTGTCCGGAAATAGGGAATCTCCTCTGCACCGATGCGCCGGATCTCTTCCTCCATCTGAACCGGACCCACTGTAAAATTGATCATTTTAATTCCTCTTTTCTCTTTCTAAAAAACCAGTACGCCATCAGGCCGAAGCAGGCCGTCAGAGCCGCCATCAGAACCAAATAGGAAAAAGCTCCGCCCAAAATTCCTGCTGCCTGCACGCAGGGCGAGGAGATGAGAAGGGCCAAAACCGTCACAAGGCAATAGCTGGCAAAAATAATCTTCTGCTCCTGCATAATAATCAGGGCATAGTAAAACAGATTGACATAGGCATTGCAGGCACCGCCCAGAATAATGAGAATCAGCGGCATCCGGCAGGAGGCCAGCATGTAGGCAATCTTCGGATACAGACGGCTCAGTACCGGAATTCCAAGGATCCAGGCGCCGCCCACCGCCAGTACCGTAAGCGCTGCAATAATGGCCGCCAGTTGTCCTCCCACCCTGGCAAACTCCCTTAAGCTTCCGCTCTCCCACTGTTCGGAAAGCTTTGTAATATACGGCCGGATAACGAATCCGGCTACCAGATTAATCACACTGGTCGGCATAAAAATGGCCCCGAAAAGCCCCTGATATTTATCGGCCATATTGCCTTCAATGGCATACTTGGCCGCTGAAAATACATAAAAGTCAAGCAGCACCGACAGAAACAGGACAAAATTTTCCTTGAGAAGAAGGCCGCATCTGCCCTTTCTCCGGCCCCAGTCCACCTCCGGCAGCGCGCCGATCACCGAGATATTAAAAAGAATCAGTCCGAATATCTGGGCCGCCACTGCCATGACACTGGAAAAAACCAGGTTTTTCGTTGCCGTCAGACAGCCCAGAAAGACGGTCACCGAAAGGATCGTCCGGAAGGTATTGGACTTTCCGGTCAGATAAAGCCTTCCATCCCGCTGAAACTCCGCCTCATACACATCGGCAAAGCCGTCAATCACCTTGTAGCATACCATAAGAAATACGGTAGCTGCCTTCACCCAGGTATAGGAATCCCGGTTTAAAAACACATAGAAGAGGCCAAAGGCCAACGCACCGCCGCAGGTAGCCATACGAAGCAGCAGATATTCGCCGAAGGTATAGCGCCTTCTGGTATCTGTAATCTGAAACGGCCGCATCCCGAAATAGGCCACCATAAACATATGCTGGCCGAAGGTGGAGTACGCAAAGGAGAAAATGCCTCCCTCATCCTCCCCCACAATCTGAATCACCGCAATGGTCAGAACCATGGAAGCCAGGGCATAGAGAAAGCTTCCTGCCATATTCCAGCTCATATTCCGTTGTTCAATATGATCGTCTCCTCCGATAAGGATTTTTCTAAGAAGCTTCATTCCAATGCTCCCGTCTCTCCCGGTTCCTCTGATTCCTTCGTTTCGTTCGAAAAGCTCAATTTATAAGGATAGTGCGTTTTCCGCTTTTCCTCCGGCGGAAGCACCATAAAATCGCCGTACATATTGGTCAGCATTTCCTCGATATTGGCAGGGAAATTCAGCCTCCTGCCCTCAAACTCCAGCTTTTTAAGAGGATGATATTTCCACTTGTCCACCACATTCCAATAAGGACTGGTATCCGGCAGGAAAGCCATCCGGGCCGTTTTTTTCTTATTATAGCGCCTGCATTCTGCCTCGCACCTGTCGCGGAGCCATTCCGGAGAGATGTGAAGAAGCTTCATGCCCCCATATACCATCCCGCAGACAGCCCAAATAAGGCGCGCCTTCAGCCCTGTCTGCTGCAGCGTCGGCCGCGGAATGCAGCGAAGAATCATCAGCTTGCTCCAGAACCACGCGGTCCAGGACTGAAGCTGATAGAGAATGGGGTTGTCCGCCACATTATCCAGCACATACAGGTCCAGAAAAATCCCGAAGGGGCAGTCCACATCCTTCATCACTTCCTCAATGAACACCGTCCCCCGTTTGACAAGACGGGTGGTCATGAGAGGATAGCGGGGATCCCGCCTCGCATTCAGCACCAGATAGCGATCTCCCATTTTCTTCTCCACTATTTTTAAAAGCTTTTCGAAATCACCTCTGGGCATAGCAATATCAATATCGTCATCCCAGGGTATAAAGCCTTTGTGACGGATAGCGCCGATTCCTGTTCCTGCTATGCCGAAATATTCCAGATGATAGTCCTCACAGATGCGGATAAAATCATCCAGAATGGACAGGAGCTCCTGCTGAAGCCCTGCAAGCACTTCCGGCTCATAAAATTTACCGCTCATCACCAAATTCCTCTTTTGCTCTGGATAATGCCGATTCTATTACCTTATCCATGTCATAATACTTATATTCCGCCAGACGGCCGCCGAAAATCACGTTCGGCTCCTCCTTGGCAAGGCCGGCATACTGCTGATACAGCATCTGATTCTTCTCGTCATTCACCGGATAGTAGGGCTCCATGCCCGGCTTCCAGTCTGTCGGATATTCTCTCGTAATCACTGTCTTCGGCTGCGTTCCGAATTCAAAGTGCTTATGCTCGATGATACGGGTAAAAGGAGTCTCCCGATCCGTATAATTCACAACCGCCACACCCTGATAATTATCCGTGTCCAGAACCTCTGTCTCGAATTTTAAGCTCCGGTACTCCAGATTCCCGTAGCGGTACCCGAAAAAGGCATCAATCATACCTGTATAAACGATCCGATCCGCCAGTTCATCCAGCTCTTTTCGGTGCTCCAGATAATCCACACCGGTCCTTATCTCGCATCCGTCAAATAGCTTTTCGATAATGGCATTATACCCCTCCATCGGAATACCCTGATAGGGATCATTAAAATAATTATTGTCATACGTAAAACGGGTCGGCAGACGGCGGATAATAAAGCCCGGCAGTTCGCGGCAGTCACGCCCCCACTGCTTCTCTGTATATCCCTTTACCAGCTTCCGGTAAATATCCGTCCCCACCAGCTTAATGGCCTGATCTTCCAGATTCTTCGGCTCTCCCGGGACAGCCTTTCGCTGCTCCTCGATAATCTCCCGGGCCTGCGCCGGAGTCGAGATGCCCCACATCTTACTGAAAGTATTCATATTAAAGGGCATATTGTACATCTCTCCCTTATAATTGGCCACCGGGCTGTTGGTATAGCGGTTAAACTCCGTAAACTGATTTACAAAGTCCCATACCTCGCGGTTTGACGTATGGAAAATGTGGGCGCCGTAGCGGTGAACCCGAATTCCCTCCATCTCCTCGCAGTAAATATTTCCTCCGATGTGATCTCTTTTTTCCACTACCAGGCAGCGTTTCCCGTGCTTTCCCGCCATCCAGGCAAACACGGCTGCGTAAAGCCCGCTTCCTACCAGCAGATAATCATATTGTTTCATGGCGCAGATCTCCTCTATTTTAATTGCATGATTGTTTATTTTACTATACTTTTCAGGAAAAGTAAACTTATCTCACTCCCGCTCCTTTCCCCATACTTCCGGCTCCTTCTTCCACCCGAATACCCTGGACGGAATGGAATACGCCACGCCGATTCCCAATCCAATGGCCACCGCCATCTTGATGCTCTCCACACCCCTCAGCATGGCCTCCTGCTCTGCTCCCATAAAAAAGCTGTAGGCCGTATAATAGATGCCCGCTCCCGGTACAATCGTAAAAATTCCGCAGAGCAGAAATATGGTGGTCGGCGCCTTGCACTGCACGGAAAGCCCGCGGGCCACCGCCGTCAGAACAATACTGGCTGCAAAGGTGGATATCACCGGTGCGTGAAAGGACGCGTTAAAAAGCAGATAAACGGCCCACCCTATGCTTCCGGTTATCCCGCACGAAATATAATATTTGGACGGCACGCTGAAGAGCACCGAAAATGCCACGGTGCCGACAAATGCCATGATAAGCTGCAGGGAAATTTCTTCTAAAAGCTTCAGCTCCTGCCAGAACTGAGGCTGTGTCCAGAATTCTGCCATCAGATAAGCCCTCCTGTCATAGTAATCCAAAGCCGCATAGCCACGCCCACACCGATTGCGATACAGCCGGCCGTCAGAAAAGCATCCACCAGGCGTATCAGGCCTGACAGATAATCATTCTCCAGAAAATTCCGGATGGAGTTAGTCAAAGGAATTCCCGGAACCATGGGGAAAATCGCTCCGATCATAATCCGGTTCAAATCATCGCCCAGCCCCATGCCGTGGGCAAAGCAGCAGAAGAAGGCCACCAGGCCGCTTGCCAGAATGTTGCTCATAATCCGAGAAATAGAAATGCGGGGCGCTGCGTAGAGCAAAAACAGATACAGCACCACGCCGGCTGCAAAGGCCACGGCCGAATCGAAAAAGCTTCCCTCAAACAGATAGCAGAAGCTGGCGCTGCCAAAGCCCGCAGCGATGATCTTTACCCCGTTTCCGGACGTCTCAAGCCGCTCAATCCGTTCCAGCTCCGAACGGATTTCATAGGGGCCGCAGCTTCCGGCTGCGATTCTTCTGGAAAGCTGGTTTAAGGCCTCTACCCGGCAGAGCATGGTAGGCGCCAGCGGCACATAGCAGATACGGCTGGAATAAAACCGGCCGTCTATTACCGCTGTGGAAAAAATTCCATTGGCAATGACATATGCATTAAAGCCTTCCAGCTGCAGGGCTTTTGCCGCATACTGCATGGCCTCATTGGCACGGAAAATCTCCCCGCCGTTCAAGAGAATATCATTTCCCAGGCGGGTTACCAGGTTAAACCGTTCCATCTGGGAACAGCCCTCAATATATTTCTTAAGCCCCTCTTCCATGGCGTTTTCCCCATTCCTTTCATTTTCTTTTGCAAATACCGCTTGATTTATTCTTTTTTTATTTCTCCGCTTTTATTGACGTTTTCTTTTTTATCCTGTATAGTGGAAGGTAAGCATAAATCGATTATATGTCAAGGGAGTGTTACTTATGGATCATAATATTACCATCGGCGCCAAAGTCAAGGCGTTCCGTACTGCTAAAAAATATACATTGAAACAGCTCAGCGAAGAATCCGGCCTGTCCATCGGCTTTCTTTCCCAGCTGGAGCGCGGCTTATCCTCCATTGCCATTGACTCGCTGGCCAAACTGGCAGATATTCTGGGGGTCAGCCTGTCCGCCTTTTTCGATTCTGCCGCAGAACAGGAAAAATCTCCGGTTGTCCGCAGCTTCGATCCCCACTGTACACAGATCAATCCGCAGATCATTCAGTACCTTTTAACTTCTAATGTCAAGGATTTCAGCATCCTTCCCCGCATTTTCCATATGATGCCCTTTGCCAACAGCGGCCAGGATGATCTGGAGATGAACCAGCATGGCGGCGAAGAATTTGTATATGTATTGGAGGGCATTCTGACCGTCTATTTAGACGGCAAGGAATACTGCTTAAATCCGGGCGACAGTATCCAGATTCATTCCCAGGTTCCGCACAACTGGGTGAATCACACCAACCGCGTTGTCAAGATACTGACCATCAACTCACCGAACCCATTTCTTCACGGAGATGAAGTGGTTCTGTAAAAAAATGAATATCCTGTAAAAAGAAACAGTTGACGTAAGCCCATGTTTATTATCAACAAGAAATCGGCTTACGTCAACTGTTTCTTTTTACGGATGACAGATATTTCCTATTCCGGGCGGTATACGGTTTTTCCTCCCATAAATACTTCCGCCACCTGATTGAGCGCTGCAATATCCTTGGCGGCATTTCCCTTTACCACCAGAATATCTCCCTGCAGGCCCTCTTTTAAACAGCCTGTCTCATGTTCAATACCCAGTACCTCAGCCGGGTTTACAGTAGCGGTCCGGATAGCCTCCAGCGGAGTGATTCCGTACTCTACCATGTAGGCCAGCTCCTGATGAATGGGAAGCGGCGGCGCGCCGTAAAGCACCATGTCACTTCCGGCCAGAACCTTCACTCCGGTATCATAAATCGCCTTGAAATTGTCCCGGTAGGACTCATAGGCCGGCTTAAAAAAGGCCTGATCCTTGACGGCCCGGGCGGCAATCGGGTTTGATAAGTCTCCGCCCTCTTCGATCAGCTTTTTCGTCTGCTGATACAGATAGGTATAGGCTGTAATCGTCGGTACCCAGGCAAGGCCCTTTTCTGCCATCTGTCGGCCCTGCTCTACGGTCATAAAGGTTCCGTGCTCGATGGTATCAAAACCTGCATCGATGCACATCTGAATCGACGGCTGCGTTCCCGCATGGACAGCCGCCTTGTAGCCTCTGCGGTGGCTCTCATCAATGGCCGCATCCAGCTCCTCCTGGGTAAATTCCGGAATATCCTCCCGGTTGCTGGTTAAAATCTTCACCCAGTCCGCACCGTCCCGGCACTGGCGGCGGATTTCCTTTCTCAAAGCCCAGGGACCGTCCACCTCTTCGATCCCGTCCTCATGGCCATGGCCGCCTGTCATGCAGATACCGGCATCTGAATGAAAGATTCTCGGCACCTTCACATAGCCTTTCTGCCCGGCCAGGCGAAGCTGCTTTAACAGGTTGTGAGGAGAAGAGAGATCCCGCACGGTAGTAATACCCAGCTCCAGCGCATAGGAGGCCTGCTGCAGTGCATAGTAAGCCACCATATAATCATCATAATTTCCGATATCCGGCTGGCTGTAATAATAGCCAAAGTGCACATGCATATCAAAAAGTCCCGGAAGAATCGTCGCATCCCCGTAATCCTTCACTTCCTCCTCCGGATACCGCACAGCCGCTTCCTCCCGGCTTCCTATCCAGCCGATACGGCCATCCTCCCCCACATAGAGCGCAGCGTCCTCCATGCATGTGGAGCCATCCCCTGTCACCAGATGCTTTGCTGATAAAATCATTCGTTTTCTCCTCCCTCGTTCTCATTCTGTCTTAAGGATACTGCTGCCATGCAGCAGCCATCGTATTTTCTTCATTATATGGCTTTTCTCTCTCTCCTGCAAGCATATTCCCCTGAGAGCTCTTCTCCGGGCGTTTTCTCGCCCTTTCCATAATTGTACATATTTCGCAATAAAAATGTAACACCCGCCTCCGGCGAATATGATACAATGAAAAAAACAGGAAAGGAGACCCCATGATGAAAGCTTCCCTCCGCTGCATTTTTACCGCCGTTTCACTCCTTACGGCCGTTTTCACTGCCTCACTTTTTCTGACTGCCTGCCAGAACTTTGGGGCGGCGTCCTCTGCTTCGTCCGCCCGCTCGCTTTCTCCTATGCAGGTAAAAGCCGCGGTCTCAGACGAGCAGGAACGGGAATCCCTTCCGCCTTCGGACACCTCTTTCGTCCATCCCTATCAGTACCGGATGGATGAAAATCTGAAGGAAATCTATTTTTGTATCGAAGAGTTCAGGGATGGGGTTCTTACCTGCCTGGCAGAGACAGGAGGCATCGGAGACAGGGAAGGCAATTTTTCCGTCACGGTCGGCCCGGACGGCTTCACCTTCGGCCGAAACGATGAAAGATATACTGCCCATATCAAAATTCTGCCGCCGGGACAGCTAAGCATAACCAGCTGGGCAGAGGATCTGCCTTCGTCCCCTATAACTGCAAACAGGCTCTCTATTCGGCAGCCATATCCGAAGCCGGAGAAATCGAGCCGGTCGATGTGACAGATTATTATGACCTTCCCGCTTTAACGAATCGGAAATTTGACCGTGTCCTTTTTGTGACCGTGGTCTTCACAGATTTTGAAGCAGCGGGGACGCTTGCTTCTTATCAGGGAAAGGTACGGGACAGCGCCGCACTTTCAGAGGATACCTTAAAATGGCTGGATTCATACAATCAGATGGACGTAAACCAGCAGCTGACGCTCTCCTTTGCACCACCCGAATTTTCGGAAGACCGCTCCGATGTGACAATTCGGGATGCATCTTCGGAAATGGAGTCTGAAGAAAATAGTTCCGGTTCCTGACACGGAGACGCATCTGACACAGAGGCGTCCCCCGCGCGGGGGAAATCTCTCAAAATCGCAGAAAAACCGGCCGGACCTTTCTCGGGTCCGGCCGGTTTATTAAATTCTTTCATCGCGCAAAATTCATTAATAGAATAATCGGTTCACAGCACTGAAAATACCGCGGATAGAGGATCTCGTAATGTTGGAGCTGATGCCCACACCGTAGGTGGCCTCTCCGTTTGCCACATTCATCAGGTGAATGTAGGAAGCAGCCTGCGCGCCGGAACCGGAACGAAGCGCATGCTCATCGTAATCCAATACACGGATTTGAATGTTAAGTGCATCCTCAAGAGCTCTCTGAATCGCATCGATCGGTCCGTTTCCAACACCGTCAACGGTACGCTCTACGCCATGATCCGTAAAGGTAAGGTGGGCAACTGTCGCAAATCCGCCGCCCTCGTACTCGGTATCTGTGATCTGGCACTTTCTGAAGTGCATCGGTTCCTTCCGATCCAGGTAATTGGAACGGAACTCGTCCATAATCTGCTCCGGAGCAACCTCTCCCTGCTGCTCTGCGATCTTCTGAATGACATCGGCAAATTCCTTGTGCATGCCCTTCGGAAGACGGAAGCCGTAGAAGCTGTCCATTACAAAGGCTACGCCGCCTTTGCCGGACTGGCTGTTGATGCGGACAACCGGCTCGTACTCACGGCCGATATCGCTGGGATCAATGGGAAGATACGGAACCTCCCAGATTCCGTCTGTCCGTTTGGACAGCGCCTGCATACCCTTGCTGATCGCATCCTGATGAGAACCGGAGAATGCAGTAAATACCAGCTTTCCGGCATACGGATGTCTCGGATCCACCGGCATCTTGGTACAGCGTTCACAAACCTCTGTAATGGATTTAATATCCTCAATATCCAGCTCCGGGTTGATACCCTGGGAGAACATATTATATGCAATATTCAAAATATCTACGTTGCCGGTACGCTCACCGTTTCCAAGCAGGGTTCCCTCCACACGGTCTGCACCGGCTAAAAGTGCCAGTTCGGTAGCTGCGATACCGGTGCCGCGGTCATTGTGCGGATGGATGCTTAAGATGATGCTGTCGCGGTTTTTAAAGTGTTTATTCATCCATTCAATCTGGTCTGCATAGACATTGGGTGTCGTCATCTCCACTGTGGCCGGCAGATTGATAATAATTTTATTGTCCGGAGTAGCGCCCCACTCATCCTGTACAGCGGTACAGATATCCAGCGCAAAATCCAGCTCGGTTCCCGTAAAGCTCTCCGGAGAATACTCCAGGATCACCTCTCCGTCATAGTCCTTCATATATTTCTTGACCAGCTGTGTGCCCTCAATGGCAATCTGCTTGATTTCCTCTTTGTCCTTGTGGAATACCACTTCTCTCTGCAGAGTAGAAGTAGAATTATAAATATGGACAATCGCCTTCTTAATGCCCTGAATGGATTCAAAGGTACGTTTAATCAGATGCTCCCGGCACTGAGTCAATACCTGAACCGTCACATCGTCCGGAATCAGTTTTCTCTCTACCAACTGGCGAAGGAAGTCAAACTCAATCTGGGATGCCGCCGGGAAACCAATTTCAATCTCTTTAAAGCCCATCTTTACCAGCATATTGAACATCTCAATCTTCTCAGCCACTACCATGGGCTCCACCAGCGCCTGATTGCCGTCACGCAGATCCACGCTGCACCAGATCGGTGCTTTCTCGATCTCTTTGTTCGGCCACTCGCGCTCCGGATAATCTACAACGGGTACTCTCTTATACTTCTTATAATTCAACATTTCTTTTCCCTCCAAAATATTCTTAAGTGATTCTCTCATTAACTCATTCCAGCAGTCTCTCACTCAGGCTTTGGAGTCGATAAATCACACCATATTTTTTAATGATAAATAAAGTTACTGTCTCGGGTCTAACCCCATTTTCATCATTCCTTTTCTTAAATAGTCTCATTCCTCATGCATTTACAATGAATACGCGCTTTTTTGTCTTTTGTGCGCACATCCTTCGGTATTATAACACACCGGCCGGATACATAGCAAGAAAAAACCTGCAGCCAAATCCCCTTCTACACCACCTGATGGTTCATCCATCGGCGGCTTAAAAACCTCCAGGAGAAGATGATGGCCCGAATGGTCCAGTCCGCAAACATTCCGATCCACACGGCAATCGGCCCGAATCCAAGAACGCGGCAAAGGAACACGCTCAGGCTGACACGGCAGGACCACATGGTAATGCAGGAGAGAATCATGGAAAATTTGACATCTCCCGCTGCCCTCATTCCGTAAGCCGGTATAAAGGAGAGTGTCCAGACAATAGGTTTTATCAGAGTAATCCACCCTACCATATAAAGGCACATCTCTGCGCTCTCCTCCTCCATCCCCGCCAGCACCGTAATCGGCCCAGTGAGAAGATATACCGTGATACAGCTTATCAGGATGACAAATTCTGCCAGGACTGTCAGCTTTTTTATATAATAAACTGCCTCGTCCTTTCTCCCGGCGCCCATACACTGACCCACTACGGTCATCATGCCGATTCCGATTCCTATCGCGGCAATCCCGTTTAGATTTTCCAGAATATTCGCCATGGCCTGGGCTGCTATCGCAATCGTTCCCAGGGTTGACACCGTAGACTGAATCGCCAGCTTTCCGAACTGGAACATGGCATTCTCAATGCCGCTTGGAATTCCCAGGGACAGGATGGTGCGGATCTTCCCGCCGTCCGGACGGATTTTGAAATAATTCCGGACTGTCAGCTCCTGATTCCGATTCCGAAGGAAGGCAAATATTACAAGAGCCGAAAATACCCGGGAACCGAGTGTAGCAAGCGCCGCACCGGCCACCTCCAGTTTGAAGCCCCAAATCAGGACCGCATTTCCGACAATGTTTAAGCCGTTTGATACAATGGCAACGGAGAGCGGAAGCCTCGTATTGCCCTGAGCCCGATATATGGAAGAGCCCGCATTGTAGAGAGCAATAAACGGAAATGACAGCGCTGTATAGAAAAAGTAAATCTGCGCCGCCCGCATGACATCCTGCTCTACACTTCCGAATACCAGCTTAAGAAGCGGAAGCCTTAAAGCCAGACAGCAGGCCGTTACTGACAGTGAAATGGCTGCCACGATAAAAACCAGCTGTTCTGCCGCCTGATTGGCCCGTCTCATATCTTTCTGGCCGATATACTGGGAACATACAATGGTTCCTCCTGCCGCCAGAGCATTGAAAGCCTGAATGACCAGGATATTAATGGAATCCACCAGGGATACTGCCGAAATTGCAGCAGAGCCCACGTTGCTGACCATAATGCTGTCAGCCGTGCCCATCAGGGAATTCAGAATCTGCTCTGCAATCAGAGGAAGCAATAATCGTCGCAGATCCCGGCTGCTGAACATATGCTTTGTTTCCATAAATTAAATATTATGTTTCCCTCTTTCTGTCTTATGGTAACTCCTAATGCTCCTGCCTGGAAGGCTTTTGTTTTTGCAGACAGCTCCAAAAATATTCCCTGCAAAAAAAATCTCTGCAGCATAACGCTGCAGAGACGAATTCATCCGTGGTACCACCCTGCTTGCCGTATTTCCATACAGCCTCTCAGTACAGTATTCCGGCCAGATTCCAGCCGGAATTCCATATCCTCTGTAACGGGAGGAACCCGACTTTCCCTAGTTTGCCTTTTTGGTATATGCCATCCGCTCTCTTTTTCAAAAAGAACCGGCCTGTTCAGGAAAGGTGCTCCAAGGTGAGATCGCGACAGCCTCTCATACCGCCTCGCACCATCCGGCGGCTCTCTGAAATGACTCAGACCATCCGATATGTCCTCTTCCATGCATCTCACATTATTGAGTACAGTTTTATCACTTTCCAGCTGTGAAGTCAATTCTTTTTTCAAAAATTTTATTTTTCATCCTCATTTTTTCCGTAATGATATTTCACATTCCTCATAACCCGATCCAAATGGGCCTCCATCTCCAGCGCTGCCCTCTCTGCATCACGATTCCGAATTGCTTCTAAAATTGGTTCGTGCTCCTTCTGGCTCAAATGATTCCTGCCAATCGCTGCTTTTGTAAATTCTGCATAAGAGTTGTTATCCGTTAAAAGAATGCGCAGAATGCGAACGATTGTCTGGTTCCCGGAATATTCCGCAATTTTTAAGTGAAGGAGCAAATCCTGATCACTTCCGGAATGTCCATGGCGCAATTCATATACATAATCAAACTGAATATCCTCCAGTTCTTTTATCTCTTCAGCCGTCACATTCCCGGCACAATGCCGGGCTGTATAACTCTCCAGTAATTTACGTACCGCAAGAATCTCCAGCAGATTTTCTCCGTTATCCGTTGAAGCTGAATCAATTAACTCTGAAGCCGCTGAAAGCTTTTCTGTTTTTTGAAGCTCTGCTTCCAGACATTTCCGGCCAAGATCCGTGATGGAACGGCCCTTATTCTGTACCTTTTCCACAAATCCCTTTTTTTCCAGCTGAAGCAAAGTTCTTCCTATATTGGCTGGTGGAATCCCCAGCTTTCCGCTCAGATGAACTGCTCCGACCGGAAGCTCACTGTCGTTCACTGCTTTCAGAATCTGCCATTCATTACCCCTTCCAGCCATTATGTTCTTCCCCCTGCAAATTTACCACATTAATATACAGAACATCTTCATTATAATATAGAAAAAAGACTTTCCACAAGCCTTTTTTTCATTTTATGGAAAATTATGTATATTTTTCCATAAAGGCACTTTTCACTAAGTTTAAAAGGGGGACGCCGCATTATGCAGACGTCCCCTCCACAACTTCATAAAAACACTTTTAAACTATCGTCCCATCAACAGGAATGGAATTCTAGAAACTATCGGTACGTTGGTAATAATCATCAAAGCCACCAGCATCGCAATCAAGAATGGGATCGCATTCCGAACCGTGTCACCGAATTTACACCGTGCAACATTGGTTGCTGTGTAAAGACATACACCGACCGGAGGTGTAGCCAAACCAATTGTCAGGTTCAGGCAGACAATCATACCGGTCTGAATCGGATCCACACCAAGGCTCTGCATCGCCGGAGCCAGAATCGGCGCTACCAGCATGATTGCCGGAGCACTGTCCATAAACATTCCAACCACCAGAAGTACCATGTTTACAAGCAGAAGCTTCACTGCCAGAGAGGTATTTAATCCTACCAACATATTGGTTACAGAAACGGCCCAACGCTCATTGGAAATAACCCATCCAAATAAATAGCATCCGCCAACAATCAACATAACCGTTCCGCTGTCAATGGCACTGTCGATAATGGATTTCCACAGCTCCTTTGCTCCTACTGTCCGATAAACAAATACAGACAGAATCAGCGAATACAGTACAGCAGCTGCTGCTGCCTCGGTAGGAGTAAAGAAACCTCCCATAATACCACCAACAACAATAACCGGAAGTCCAATACACGGTAATGCTGCTTTCGTTGCAACCCACTTTTCATGCCAGGTTGTTTTCGGCCCTGCTGCGAAGTCCCTTCTCTTTGCAAAGAAGTAAACCACCAGCATCATAATAACACCCATCAAAATGCCCGGGATAATACCTGCAATGAACATGTCGCCAACGGAAACCTTGGCTGCCGCACCGTAAATAACGAATGCAAGGCTGGGCGGAATAATCGGACAGCAGCAGGAAGCGCAGGCGGTAAGTCCGGAAGAAAAACCAGCATCGTAACCTTCGTCTTTCATTGCCGGTATCATCAGACATCCAACTGCTGCAGTGCCTGCAACCGCTGAACCGGATACGGTGCCGAACATCATACACACCAGAATATCCACCATAGCCAGTCCGCCCTTGATGTGGCCGACAAACGCCTGGGCAAAGTGAACCAAGCGCATGGTAATACCACCGTGGTTCATAATATTTCCTGCCAGTGCAAAGAACGGCAGACACAGCATTGTAAAACTGTTAATGCCATAAATCACTCGCTGCGGTACCAAAGCCAGGTTTGCGTTACCGGTAGTGAACAGTGCATAGGAAACCGTAGCGATGATTAAAACAAACGCAATCGGTACACCCAGAGCCAGAAACAGGAAAAAGCTACCAAACAAAATTATACTGCTAAACATGTTTCCCTCCTATTCTTCATCACCCGGAAGCGGAATTCTGATTGCCTCTCCATAGTAGATGTTCTCAAGCAGCTACACCACCGTATAGTAGAGCATTATCACGCCGCTGATTGGCAGAGAAACATAAAACCAGGCTAATGATACTTTAAGAGTCGTTCCCATATGAGGAATCTGAGCAATCGTATAGTTCGCGCTGGAAACCGTAAACAAAACCAGTGCAAAGATTAAAATCAAATCTGCGATAACCAGCAGAACGGTACGAATCTTTCCGCAAAATAAGTTAATAACCATATCAACCCCAATATGAAGCAGATGACGGCTGGCAACAGCGCTTCCCAACATGGTCGTCCAAACGAAAATATAACAGGCGAATTCTGTTGCCCACGGCAGAGATGTTCCAAACCACCGCAGGATGAACTGGCCAATAACCGCAAAACAAAGTGCAATTGAGGTTATTCCCAAAAGAACTCTTGCCGCTGTATTAATCCTGTCACCGATCTTATGAAGTCCTTCAATAAATCGTTTCATTCTTTCACCCTTCTTATATTATTCAGCTGCTTTTTTAACCATCTCAACCAGTTCTTTCCATTCCGGATGCGCTGTATACATCTTATCATATACCGGCTGAACTCTTTCTTTCCATGCATCGATATCGGTCGGACGTGTTACGGTATATCCCTTTGCCTCGTATTCAGCAATCTTTACCTCATCATTCTCAAGGAACCATGCACGCTGCTCTTCACCAGCTTCGACTGCCGCTGTCTTTACCAGTTCCCGATCCTCTGCACTCATGGAATCAAACCATTTGCTGGATGCTACAATGATTCCGCTGGAATAGAAATGATGAATATCGCAAATATTATCAATCACCTCAATATATCCGTCAGAGGATGCGTATAATGCGCTGTTATCCGTTCCGTCTACAACGCCGTTCTGTAAACCAGTAAACTGCTCACCAGAAGAAAGAGCGACTGGAGTCGAACCAAGTGCCTCGTACATAGCAACGCAAACCTCATTCTGCATACTCCTCATTCGGATACCCTTCATATCATCCACGGTATTGATAGTTACACCCTTAGTCAGAATGTTTCTCCATCCATCTTCATGAAAACCAAGTCCGACAATTCCGTCCACCGCACTCAGCTGTTCAAGAAGGTTGGTGCCAAACTCTCCTTCCAAAGCCTTATTTACATGTTCTACACTCTCAAACAGGAAGGGAAGCTCGAACATACCTAAATCCGGGACGAATCCACCAAGAGCACCGGTTCCTACCCAACCAATCTCCAGGTTGCCGTTCTGTACCATCTCAACACATTCCACCTCGTCCGTAGTCATATCGCCAGCATAAACCTCAACCTTCATACGGCCTTCACTGCGTTCTTCTACCAATTCCTTAAATTTGTTTGCACCATAATCATATGGAGCACCCGGTCCGCATACATGGGCAACACGGATCGTCATCTCTGCAGCACTTTGCTCAGAAGCTCCCTGATTCCCACCTGCTGCGGCCTGTGTCTGCGCCGGAGCGCTGCTGCCGGAGCCGGAACATCCTGCCAGTACCGCCATTGTGAGTGCCATCATGCCACAAGCTATTCTGTTCTTTTTCATATGTGTCCTCCTTTTCTTTTCCCCTTATCTGCATGCACTCGCAGATATATTTTACTTTTCCTTCATTGATTATTTTATGCTCATTTCTAATCACCTTATAATCAATAATGATTAATATATTGTTATCATACTTGATCAAAGATTATTTGTCAATTCTTTTTCCAAAGAAAATTTCTCTGCAGCAGGGACTGCGATCAATGGCCGCAGGGGGAATCACAACCGCATTCCTTACATCAGCAACGCCATCTCCCGCCGGCTCATAAAATTCCACATGTGTTACCTGATTCATAACTTCCAGATATGGATGTTTTACCTCTATCTGTTCATTAATATACCGCTTCAGATAATTACCCTTTTCCACGATCTCTTTTGCATTTTCCTTTTGAAGTGTTAAACCCATAGCTGCGGCAGGAACAATAGCAAACACATTTCCGCCATATGCGATATCCAAACCAATCACCCCATAGCCGGGAACATCCACCTTCACCTCACGATTCATCACAAACGCAGGCGCATTTTTAAAAGTAACCCGCTTCGCAACTCCATCCTTCACCTCAATTTTTACTTTTACCAGACCGGACGGAGTGTCCAAAGTTGCGTAAGTATACGGTTCTTCCGCTTTTAAAAGTCCGCTTTCAATCAAAGCAGTCGATACGCCGATGGTATCATGACCGCACATAGGCATCCAGTTACCCACCTCGTAATATAAAACTCCAAAATCCGCTCTTGGATCACAGGGCTTGGTTACAATGGTGCCTGACATGACATCATTTCCTCTTGGCTCAAAGCAAATCGCCTTTCGCAGCCAATCCTGATGCTTCATCATATAAAGCATCTTTTTCTCCATCGTATCTCCCGGAATTTCAGGGAATCCGGAAAGAATTGTTCTGGTTGGTTCTCCTTCCGTATGGGTTTCAATACATGTTACAGCCTGTCTTCCTTTAATTGTTTCCAGCTGAAACTCGCTATTTTCTCTCATCTGGACCTCCATAATGCTTATTTTTTTCAATAGGCGCGCACTATTTTATAATTATTTTCACCATATAAAGAATAACATATTGAAAAATTATAAAAAACAACACTTTTGTTACTTTTATCTTTATATTTTTTTATTTTTCTGAAAAAATATATTCTTTTGAACGTTTCGTGGTATACTTTCGGATAATTATTATTTATATAAAGAAATCCTGCCTTAAAAAAAGAGACACGGCATATTACAATATAATAAATATTATTTTATTTTGTCCATTTGCAGCAAAATAGTCTGATTTTTTATTTGACAACAATTATTTAAAAGGAGGAATTATTATGAACAATGACAGTCCGTTCAATGCAACTAAAATCGAAAACATCAATCAGATGATTGCCGAGCTTTATGATGACTCCGTCCTTCTCTCAAAACGAATGGAACAGTTTTTTATAAGCTTAAAAGACATTGTGTTTTTTGAAAAAGCAAACTTTTTATTTTATCAAAAACAAGGAGTCGCCTATGAAACACATTCAATTTACACAATTAACTGGACGGATGAACAAAAGCGAAAATATCAGGAGGACTACTGTCACATGGATGATGTTTTGTCTATACTTGATTCTGACAGAAATGTTACCTTTTTGACGAGTCAGCTGTTCAATCAGGAAATCCGAAAAAATTCTCTTTACTTTCAGGAATTTTTGCTCCCCATGGGACTGCACGACTCAATAGAAACAAATTTTTCTGTTCGTAACAGAAATCTACGCGGAGTTTTTTCCATTTATCGTTCCAATGATACAACAAACTTTTCTTCCGATGAATTGAGTTTAATCTGCCTTTTTCAACCGCACTTTGGGAATGTATTTAAAGATTACGGAAAAGAAATTAATATTAATCGTATTTTTAATGTACTGGAAAACTATAACTGTATCGGAATCGGTTGTTTTGATGATAAATTGAATTTTATCGGATGCAATAATACCTATCACCAATATATGATAGATCACAATTTCTTCGATCTTTCCAACAATCCGATTTCCAACTGTTTCCGTTCTCTGTGTCGGCAGTTCAATCAATCCGGCAGCATTTCCGGCAGAAATATCGAATACAAAATGGAGAACAGTCCTCTGTTCCTGGAAGTAACCAAAACCAAGTTGCAGGATGGACCGGAAAACGAGTGCTTTGCCTGCCTGTTTTTTGATCTGTCCTATATGATGGGCCGCACCATCTCACAGGTGAGCCGAGATTTTTCACTGACCGGTCGGGAAATTGATGTCTTCAACCTTCTGCTCCGCGGATATACCAATGAACAAATTGCTTCAACGCTTTTTGTTAGTGTACCAACCGTAAAAAAACATCTTGTCTCTATTTATTCAAAAATGAACATAAGAAGCCAAAAACAAATTTTGGAAAAAATACATTTTTTCGATAAATAGAGCATCATCTTTTTTTTGCAGTTTTTCATTCATCAATTTTAATTAGCATGCGCTCTAAGTTGAATTGTATTTATTCATTTCTTTGCCATTAAAAACACAAAAAGAACGAGGTATTCCCCAAGCATTGAGAATTTCCTCGTTCTTTTTACCTCTCTCTATTCTTCCGTATTGAAGTTCTATCTTTTCTCTTCCAGCTTCTTCCGAAGCTCCAAAGATGTTTTTGTTTTTCCGAGACCTCCAAAAGTACAACGGAGCTCCAGAGGAAGCTTCAAGCCAATATCATACATAGCTGCAATCGTTTCATCCAGTGGAATTACTTTGTCGAAGCCGGACAAAACCATGTTTGTACTGCTTAGCGCATTCATACCGCCGACAATATTCTTATTCAGACATGGTACTTCCACACGATTCGCCACCGGATCACAGGCCAATCCTGTTAACCCCTGCAGTGCCACGGATGCCGCATCCAGACATTCTTCCGCCGTCGCGCCCATCATTTGGGCCACACCTGCGGCCGCCATTCCGGAACCAGCTCCGCACTCCATCTGACAGCCTCCAACCTCTGCCGCAAAAGTAGCACCCGCAGCAAAGAAAACGCCGATTAAGCCTGCTGCCAGCATAGCTCTGACAGTTTCTTCCCGTGTTTTCCTTAAAGCTTTTTCCATTCCAAGAAGTGTTCCTGGTAAGCATCCGCAGGATCCCGCAGTCGGAGCTGCCACAATCACTTTCATCGCACTTTTGGCTTCCATTATCGCAGTGATATACTGTATTACAAAATTCATAACCGTACCCGGAATCAATCTTGTTTGTCTTTCCTCCTCACCCATCATATATGCCTGCGCATGGAGAATGCGATCCTCATACACCGTTCCTGCAAGCCCATCAGAAGCTGCCCGGCTCATCAATTCCACCAGTTCTGTCATCTGCTCTATCACATGTTCCTTCGTACTGCCTCCGCGAATGCTTTCATACAATACAGCCAATTCCCATAATGCTAATTTTTTCTCTTTGTTATACTCCAAAAGCTCCCTGGCATTTGAAAACGGAACCTGACAATTGGCAAAAGAATGTGTCGGGAGCACCGGATAAAAATAGTATACTTTCTCCGGCCTCCATCTTTCTTCTATACACTGTTTTTCCGCTTCCGTTAATGCCTTTGATGTTTTTACATTCACACATGTCTTTCCGTCTTTTTCTGATACGGCAACCATTTCAAAAGCAGAAATATGATCTGCTAAAAACCGTCTTGCTTCTTCCTGCTCAGCCATGCCGGAAAGCATATAGCAGCTTTCATAATAATCTCCCAGCACAGACACCGGGCAGCCCTCCAGGGCAACCATTTCAATCATTCCGCCGCCAGTGGAAATTGCATCAAGAAGTACAGTTTTCTCTTTACTGTCTGTTACAGCAATCCGATAAAAATTCGGGTGCTTTGCACCATAATCCAGAATTCTGTATTCCAAATCAATCCCATTCTCAGTAACCAGACTGCGATATTGATCAACTCTGGGATCTGTCAATGGAATATTCAATATACCGCATGCAAATCCCATGTCCGTTCCATGCCCCTCATGGGACTCTGCGAGAGAACCGTTCACATCAAAATCGACAACTACCTTTCTGATATCTCCGCACACAGCCTGGCGTACCAGAGAACCAATTCGGGCAGCCCCCGCTACATGAGAACTGGAAGGGCCCCTCATAATCGGCCCGATTACATCATTAAAAATACTGGGTGCCTGTTTCTTCATACTTTTCCTCCCTTCGTCTACCAACTGATAAATCCTTTTTTCAGTTTATCATCCCGCTCAACCACGAGCTGATTAAAACCAGTAATATGTACATCCGAACAGGAAACAATCGGAATTACGGCCGGAAGGCTGCCAACCATGGATTCTTCCACAAGTGTTGCTTCAAAGGTTCCTCCGCATACGCTTTTCTGACGATATATTTCTCCCAGACCAATCTATCCCCTGAAAAATTTCTGAGCCAATCGTGTCGAGGTTCCCGTTCCACACGGTGAAATATCTGCCTGCGCATCTCCAAAAATACATTGAGCCAGGCATCCGCCATCTTCCTGCTTTTTTGTACTGTAATAAAGGAGCTGATCCAGATAACGAATCGAAGGATTTTCCGGATGAACCACATTTACCTTTTCATTTGCCGCTTTTAAAATTACCCTGCTTAATTTTCTGAGATCACTAATTCGGTCTTTTCTTATTGTATCATGAATGCTGTCAATATTTACTAAAACAAAAAAATTTCCTCCAAATCCAATATCCACCTGAAAACGTCCGATCCCCTCTATCTCCAATTCCAAATCCTTTTTATATAAAAAACCAGGGATATTTCTCAGGGAAACCTTTCCTGCATTGCCATTGGTCACCTCTACCGTAACCCGTACAATTCCCGTCGGAGTTTCCAAGACCACCTGTGTCTCCGGTTCTGTCACTTTTACCATCCCGGTTGATACCAGTGCTTTTGCAACTGCCAGCGTACCCGCACCACACATCGGCTGATATGTCAAATCGTCAATATAGAACAGACCATAATCTGCCTCTTCCGCCACCGACTCCGTAAGAACCGCACCAACCAACGAAGTAAAACCTCTCGGCTGCTGCATAATACAGGTTCTCAGATAATCATAATTTTCCCTCATATCGTCCATCTTATCGCTGATGGTTTTCCCTTTCAGCGTAGGAATTCCGTTTGTAATGATTCGAATCGGCGTTCCCGTTGTGTGCGCATCGATCACAGATATCATCCTTTCAATTAGCATCAGATCCCCCTCCTTTTCTCCATCGGATTAGTTATTAATCTTATTTGATTAGTGATAGCTTAATCATAATTTGTTCATTCCGTAAAGTCAAGTTTTTCTTTTAGCAAATTCTGAAAAAATTTCTTTTATTTTCGTTAAAATGAATTTTTCTTTTCGCTATTGACAAATACTGAAAAAAACGATACGATAGTTATATCATTAATCATTATTGATTAATAAATAATCCGTTTTAATTTCATCAAAGAGGAGTTTACAGTGAAAGAAAGTAAATTGAACCAAAATCGTGGAATAGATACAAAAAAAAGGCTCACATCGTGAACCACACTAAAGAATATTCCCACCTAAGTAGAGAGGCGCGCCTGCACATCAATTTGCAAACGAGTGAGGGCATCTGATACTGATGCCGGGATGCCTTTATAATCATGTCTATTGTAACACGAAAACTTGGAGGTGTGAATCACTTTCATTACTATTTGTGCCGCCAACTGAAAGGCGGCGGAATGGAGATTTTTATGAGAATTTTAAATGAACAGGATATGTGGAATGCCGTCTCCTTAAACGATGTGATGAATGCAATAGAAAATGCCTTTGCTATTCACAAGGCCGGAAGTTATGTAATGCCGGAGCGCTATATTGCGCAAAAAGAAAATAATATGATGCTTTACATGCCGTGTTTTATTGAAACCATGATAGGAACCAAAATGCTGGCTGAATTTCCCGACAATTCTTCTAAAGGACTTCCATATCTGAATGGACTTATGATTTTAAATGATGCTGAAACAGGTCTTCCTAAAGCTATCTTGAATGGAAGCACACTGACTGCCATGCGAACCGGAGCAGTCGGCGGTGTGGCTCTCCGCTACCTTGCTCCCGCCGACAGTACACGTGTCGGCCTGGCCGGCTGCGGTGTACAGGGACTGCATCAGCTGCTCTACGCCTGTGAGGTGAGACCCATTCAAGAAATTTATTTATTTGATACTTATGTTAAAGATTTTACCCCCTTTATCCAAAAACTATCTGAACGTTTGCAGAAACCTGATATTAAAATCACAGTCTGTGCTACCGCCAGAGAACTGGCAGAGCATAGCGATATTCTGATTTCTGCAACCCAGACTGTCGAACCACTGTATCCGGATGAGGAAAATTTGCTTCGTGGAAAATGTTTTGTTGCCATCGGTTCCTGGAGACCGGAACGACGTGAGCTTCCCGATGCGGTTTATAAGCTTGTTAAAAATGTTTATACCGAACTGCCTTACGCCTGTGAGGAAAGCGGCGATCTCTTGATTCCTCTGCAATCCGGGGTTCTGACTCCGGATCGTGTCTGCTATATGGAGGATTTGATCGCAGATACAAAAGCCGGACAGTCTCATGAGCAGACAGAAACTCGTTGTTTTAAATCGGTTGGCATGAGCCTCTATGATGTCTGCACAGCTCAGATTGTTTATGAAAATGCCATCAAGAAAAATCTCGGCCAAAATATTAATTGGTAAGTTTTATCCGTAATCACATTGTTTTATGGCGTACTCCATAGTCGCCACCATCCGTAAAAAGCAGGTGGATTTTGGTTTCGGGCATTTCCACTGTTCGGAACGCGAAAGACTTCAATGCTCTCAGCAGGCCAGAGTCCATATAAAAAAGAATGCGCCTCGGCGCATTCTCGCGCCGGAGCGCGGCTGCGTCAGCAACCATCTTTTCTAACACGGAGTGCGCATCCACGCCAAGCGTTTTTTGTGTAATAGGATGTAATTTCCAGCTGTGAAGTCGTTTTTTTTCGAAATTTTTATTCACTTTTTTCTCCGAAATAGTGTTTCAGGAGACCTCCAAGCACAGACGGCTCTATCGGTTTGGCCAAATGTTCATCCATCCCGGCCCGATGGCTGGCCGCCATGTCCTCTGCAAATGCATTGGCCGTCAGCGCAATGATTGGAATATCCTTTCCTCCCGGAAGGCGTCGGATAGCCATAGCTGCCTCGTTTCCGTTCATAACCGGCATCATGATATCCATCAAAATCATATCATAGCTTTTCCCATTCTGTTCAAAGAGCTCTACGGCCTCCTGACCGTTTCTGGCTGTTTCTGTCCGGATACCGGTCATTTTCAAAAGCTCCGTAATAATTTCCCGGTTTATCTCATTATCCTCTGCCACCAAAACTCTTTTCCCCTTCAAGTTCAGTTTGGTAAGCTCCGTCGGCAAAAGTCTCTCTCCATTTATTTCTTTTTTTTCGCCCGTTTTTTCATCCTGAAGCGTCAAATAAATCACTGCGGTGAAGCAGCTTCCCTTTCCTTCCTCGCTTTTTACCTCGATACGCCCGTTCATCAGGGCAGCTAGATTGCGGGCTATCGTCATCCCCAGCCCATGGCCCTGAATTCCCCCGATCCGAGTATCATCAGCCCTCTCAAACGGGTCGAATACATAGGGCAGGAATTCTTTTCTAATTCCGATTCCGTTATCCTCGCACTCAATTTGATAGCCAGCTGTCTTTCCTGCTGCGGACGGAAGCTCTGTCACAGTCAGGCGGATGGTTCCCCCTTCCTGCGTGTATTTATTTGCATTGGTCAGAAGATTTAAAAGGATCTGGCGGATCCGCATCTCATCCCCGATCACACGGGTGTGAATCAGGCCGTCCAAGGATACCAGCAGGGTCTGCCTCTTTTCCGCCACCGCTGCCTCCACCATGCTGATGCAGCTTTGTACCATGCTCCTAAAGTCAAAGGCCTCCTCCGAAAGCTGCAGCCGGCCTGTGTCAATGCGGCTCATATCCAGCACCTCATTGACCAGCCCCAAAAGCAGGCGGCTGGAATCTTCAATTTTTTTCAGACATTCCCGCATCTGTTCCGGATCCTCAAGCCTCGTATAGGCCAGCGTCGTCATCCCCATAATGGCATTGATCGGGGTGCGGATATCATGGGACATCCGCGACAAAAAGTCACTCTTGGCGTTATTGGCATAGTTGGCTGCCTGAAGCGCTTCACGGAGCACCCGATTCTGCTCCTCCTCCTTGCGGCGTCTCTCATCCACGTCGCACAGGGCAAGGATTCCCCAGCGTTTCTCGCCGCTTTCTCCGCAAAAATACAGCGTGAGAGAAATCCACTGGTATTGCATTCCCCACTTTCTCCTGTATTCTCTGCTGAACTGCTGCGTACCGCTGCATTGAAGCTCCTCCACATGTTCTTTCGAAAAATCCTTCCGGAGCTTTTCATAGTCTTCCGGATGAAATAATCGTTCTGCATACTGATCGATAAACAACTCATAAGATATCCGCCCTACATATCCCACATCCTCAGGCGCACGGATGGACACAACCTGCCAGTCCGCCAGATCAATGCGGTACAGGGAGAAAAATATGTTGTGAAGCGAACCCAGAAGCTCTTCGTTGCTATCCCTCAGTCTTTCTTTTTCCTGGGTCAGGCGGACGATATCCGTGATATTCTGATGGTAGCCGCTCAAGCTTATAAAACCGTTTTCATGCCGATTCAGAACTCCGCCGCACCGGACAAAAATCGGATCCCAGGCCGGGTGTTTCCAGAGGTATTCCACCTCGGCAAATCCTGTGGCAACAATCTTTTTCACAGCTTTCCCCACTGCCTCTGTATATCCCTCTGCAATTCTCTCGAACCAATGCCTGTAGCACTCTTCCGGGTCAATTTCCCCTTCCAGCCCCAGCAGATTCATGAGGGTGTAGTCAACATACATTCTGGGAGCTTTTCCATCCTCTAGTTCTATCAGCCAAAGACCGGTGCAGGCCTTCTCCAATATCCCGCGGATCATTGCTGCATTGCTAAATTTATCAATCATAATGAAATTCCTTCTATTATCACTATCTGATGTTAAAATTACTTTTTTATTTTACAGGAAACAGCAGGGAATTGCAACGCCCGCAGAACAGAAATGGGCCGGCTTCGTATATTAGAAAAAGCCCAGAAGTGCCATGCACTCTGGGCTTTTTTATATCGCTTCCCGTTCGCAGATAACGGATTATCGTTTGCTGAACTGCGGAGCACGACGGGCTGCTTTGAGACCGTACTTCTTTCTCTCTTTCATTCTCGGGTCACGAGTTAAGTAACCTGCTTTCTTAAGAACTGGTCTGTAATCAGCATCAGCCTGAAGAAGAGCTCTTGAAATACCATGTCTTACAGCACCGGCCTGTCCTGTGAAGCCGCCGCCGCGTACGTTTACCAGTACGTCGAACTTGTCAATTGTCTCAGTAGCTACTAACGGCTGACGAACAACTACCTTTAAGGTCTCAAGTCCGAAATACTCATCGATGTCTCTTTTATTGATAGTAATCTTGCCGGTTCCCGGTACAAGATATACTCTGGCGATAGATTTTTTTCTTCTGCCTGTTCCGTAAAATTTGTTAGCCATTGTAATTTCCTCCTTCCAGCACCTTTAATTAAAATTTGAATTCTAAAACTTCCGGCTTCTGAGCTGCCTGCTCATGCTCTGGACCTGCATAAACATGAAGTTTCTTAATCATACTTCTTCCTAAAGGTCCCTTGGGAAGCATTCCCTTTACTGCTAACTCGATTACCTGCTCCGGCTTCTTAGCCATCATCTCTTTTAAGGTGGTCTCTCTCATACCGCCTACATAATCAGAGTGATTGTAGTAGATCTTCTGGTCTAATTTCTTACCGGTTACTTTGATCCTTTCTGCGTTTACTACGATTACATAATCACCGCAGTCGATATGCGGAGTGAAGATTGCTTTGTTCTTTCCTCTTAATACCTTTGCTACCTCTGATGCCAGACGACCTAATGTATATCCTGTAGCGTCAACTACGTACCATTTTCTCTCGATTGTTGCTGGACTAGCCATAAAACTTTTCATTGGTTGACCTCCTGTTTTACTTCACATATTTGAGATTAACTTTATCATGAAATGCCTGCTCCGGGGCTTTGGCTCAGACACTTTCTACTGATGTCACAGTTATACATTATATTACACTCCGCCGGACGTGTCAACCATTTTTTCCTTTAAAATCAAGGAAAATCCGGGGTTCTCTCCTCTTGCCGGCCGATGCGGAGCGCTGTTTGTGAGGGTTTAAGCACTCTCGTTCATTCTCGCCAGCTTGGCCGCCTGATCGGCGGCAATGAGGCTGTCGATGATTTCATAGAGTTCTCCGTCCATCACGGAATCAATCTTATATAAAGTCAGTTTAATCCGGTGTTCTGTTACGCGGCCCTGCGGAAAGTTATAGGTGCGGATCTTCTCGGAACGGTCTCCGGTTCCGATCTGGCTGCGGCGCGCCTCGGCTTCCTCATTCTGGCGGCGCTCCAGCTCCATGTCGTAGAGCTTGGAACGAAGCAGACGGAAGGCCTTTTCCTTATTCTGAAGCTGAGACTTCTCGGTCTGGCTGTAAATCACAATTCCCGTAGGAATATGGGTCAGACGGACCGCGGAGTCTGTGGTATTGACACACTGTCCGCCGTTTCCGGATGCACGCATGACATCAATCCGGATGTCCTTCTCATCAATCACTACATCCACATCCTCGGCCTCCGGCATGATGGCTACGGTCGCTGTAGAGGTATGGATACGTCCGCCTGACTCGGTCTCCGGCACACGCTGTACGCGGTGTACGCCGCTTTCATATTTTAACTTTGAATAGGCGCCCTGTCCGTTGATCATGAACACCACTTCCTTGAAGCCGCCGATTCCGTTCTCGCTGACACTGACCAGCTCTGTCTTCCAGCGGTTGCGTTCTGCGAAACGGACATACATCCGGTAAAGCTCAGAGGCAAATAAAGCCGCCTCATCTCCGCCGGCGCCGGCGCGGATCTCCACAATAACGCTCTTATCGTCATTGGGATCCTTCGGAAGCAGAAGAATCTTTAATTCCTGCTCCAGCTCCTCGATGCGTTTCTTGGCATCATTCAGTTCTTCCTTTGCCAGCTCCCGCATCTCCTCATCGCTCTCTTCTTCCAAAAGAACCAGGCTGTCTTCCACGTCCTGCTTTGCCTTCTTATATTCCTTATAGGCCTCCACTATCGGGGCCAGATCCGCCTGCTCCTTCATAAGCTTGCGGAATTTGTTCTGATCCGCGGCTACATCGGGGCTGTTTAACTCCTCCATCAGCTCCTCGTAGCGGATCAGCAGATCATCCAGTCTGTCAAACATGGGTACCTCCTTCACCGTAACTGTCCGGTAACGCTCTATTTATTCCACCGTGCCTTCACCACACGATCCAGTCCTGCTTCATCCTTTATTGTCTCAATGGTATCATATCCGGCAATCTTTAAAATCCGGCTCACAGCTTCCGCCTGGTCATAGCCAATCTCAAACACCACAGCGCCGCCGGTTCTTAAATGCCTGCTGCATTCCAGTGCCAGTACCCGGTAAAAATGCAGTCCGTCCTCCTGGCCGTCCAGAGCAATCCTCGGTTCATGATCCCGCACCTCCGGCTCCAGTTTTTCAATCACAGCCGACGGGATGTAGGGCGGATTTGAAACAATCACATCAAACTGCTCACTTCGCTCCATATCCCGGAACAGGTTGCTCTGCAAAAGGACCATCTGCCGTTCCCGGATCTCAAACTCCTTCCCCGGTCTGCCTGCTTTTTCCGTTCCTGCTTCCGAAAGCATCCCGGTTCCCGGACAGCCCGAGCCGGCCCCTGCACCGGACACCGCTTTTTTGTCTGCCAGATATGTTTTAAGTTCAAAACGCCAGGGACGGTCTGATACCAGAAAGGACTGCGAACGCACCGTCCCTCTCTGAATCAGAAACAGCCTTCGTGCATTCTTTTTCGCCACCTTCAATGCTTCCGAAGAAATATCGACTGCCGTCACACTCCGGTAGCCGCCCAGCACAGCCAGGCTGACTGCAATACAGCCGGAACCGGTGCACATATCGAGCACCGAAATTTCCGGATCCGGAAATTCCCGGAGCACGGTCTCCACCAGCGTCTCCGTGTCCTGTCTCGGAATCAGCACATGCTCATTGACCGAAAATTCCATGCCCATGAATTCCTGATTTCCCAGGATCTGCTGCAGCGGGATGCGTTCCGCCCTCTTCTTCAAATTCTCGCAGTAAATCCCGTATCCCTTTTCCAGCCGTTCTTTTCGGACCGGCTGATTCTGTTCCATATAATAATGAACCCGATCCATCCCAAACGCAGCAGCCAGAAGATACCAGGCATCCAGCTCAGCCTCTGCTACTCCCGCCTCGGAAAGAGCCTTGCTCCCAGCCTCTAAAAGGCCGCGCCAGGTGGGCTGTCCCTCTTCGGAATATGCCTCTTTTTGTTGCATCAAACTCATACCTCTGTCTCCGGAAAATTCTCCCTTAAGTATTTCTTCCAGTCAAATACAGCCTCTGTCGCTGCAATGGCCACCTCAATCATGGTATCATCCGGCTCCTTCGTCGTCAGTCCCTGCATCCACATCCCCGGCCGGCTGACCAGATCCATGAATTTGGAATTGCTCCGCCCTGCCAGCTGCAAAATCTCATAGGACACACCCGCAATCACCGGAATCAGAATAATCCGGCTCAAAATCCGAAGCCAGATGGAATCAATCCGAATGACCATGAAGAACAGGATGCTGATAACCATGACAATCAGAAGAAAGCTGGTGCCGCACCGTTTATGCTCTTTGGAGCTTTCTCTTACATTTGCCACAGTCAGCGGATGACCGTGTTCCACGCAGTTGATGCATTTATGTTCGGCCCCATGGTACATGAAGGTCCGCTTAATGTCCTCCATCCGGGATACGATTTTAATATATAGAATAAAAATCGCAATACGCAGAATACCCTCTAACACAGCCATTACATGCTCAGACTGAATAAAGCTGCGGCAGAGGTTGGCAAGTCCCAGGGGAAGCACCATGAAAATAGCAATGGCCATCACAAAGGACAGCACCATCACAAGAGACATAATAGCGCTCTCTAATTTTTCCCCAAACATGCGATCCAGCGCTTTCTCAAACCGGCTGGGCTCTGTATCCTCATCATCCTCAAAAAAGCTTGCGGAAAATGTCAGCGTCCGCATGCCCAGAATCATAGAGTCCGCGAAGCGGAACACGCCCCGGATAAACGGCAGCGCCAGAATCCTGGCCTTCCTGGTAATGCTTTCGTATTTGTCTTTCTTTATCTCGATTTCTCCGTCGGGCCGGCGGACTGCCACGGCATAATCGTCGCGGTTCATCATCATAATGCCCTCAATGACAGCCTGACCGCCAATTCCTGAATATTTCATTTTCTGTCTTTCCTATTTAAAAACAAAAAGGTTGAGTTTAATGTCGCCACTAAAACCCAACCCTTACATTGTTCAAACTTATTTGCCTGCGTTGATGCCATACTTACGGTTGAACTTATCAATACGTCCGCGGGCTGCAGCTGCTTTCTGCTGGCCTGTGTAGAATGAATGGCATTTGGAACAAACCTCTACGTGGATGTCCTTTTTTGTAGATCCTGTTACGAACTCGTTGCCGCAGTTGCAAACAACTTTTGCCTGATAGTAGGCTGGATGGATTCCTTCTCTCATGATTTTCACCTCTCTGATTTTTCCTTCGCGATTTCCGACCGCTTTTTCTGTTACGCGCCGCCGGCGGTTATGCCGCAGCATTTTATCAAAGCTTCGCACATCCAGGCTCTGCTCTTCCATCATTTAAGCAAAACCTTCATCGTAAGGACGACTCACGCAGATGTCAAAACTGCTGTCTGCTAATACAGCTTAAACAGTATAGCACAACCATGTTTTATTTGCAAGTCGTTTTTCCGGAAAAATACCTAGAAATACCGGCGTTTTCGGGCAAGCTCCACGAACTCGCGGTTGCTGGAGGTATTGGAGAACTGATCCAGGATCCGCTCTACCGATTCCTCCGGCCTCTGGATATTGGTTGCCTTGTGAATCATATCTACTACTTCCGACTCAGCCGGTGTTAAAAGCAGGTCATCCCGTCTCGTTCCGGAACGGAGAATATCAATGGCCGGGAAGATGCGGCGCTCAGACAGCTTCCGATCCAGCACCAGCTCCATATTGCCGGTTCCTTTAAATTCCTCGTAAATCACATCATCCATCCTGCTGCCGGTCTCAATCAGGGCCGTTGCCAGAATCGTTAAGCTTCCGCCCTCTCTCATATTTCTCGCTGCACCGAAGAAACGCTTCGGCATGTGGAGCGCCGCCGGATCCAGACCGCCGGATAAGGTACGTCCGCTGGGCGGAACTACCAGATTGTAGGCTCTGGCCAGCCGGGTGATGCTGTCCAACAGAATCATAACATCGCGTCCATGCTCTACCAGACGCTTGGCGCGCTCGATTACCATCTCGGACACGCGTTTATGACGCTCCGGAAGCTCGTCAAAGGTAGAATAAATCACCTCTGCTCCCGGCCCTTCGATAGCCTCCTTGATATCCGTAACCTCCTCGGGACGTTCGTCAATCAGAAGAATCAAAAGGTGCATTTCAGGATGATTGGCCTTTACCGCACGGGCCACCTGTTTTAACAGGGTGGTCTTACCTGCTTTGGGCGGGGAGACAATCATACCTCTCTGTCCCTTTCCGATCGGGGACAGAAGATCCATCACGCGCATGGCTGTGGAGTTCTTCATTCCCGGCATCTCCAGATGAAGACGCTGGTTCGGGAAAATCGGTGTTAAATTTTCAAAATTCGGCCGGCGTTCTATTACGCTGGTCGGATAATCATTAACAGAATTAATATAAAGCAACGCAGCAAACTTCTCTGTAGCCGATTTAATGCGGCGGCTGCCGCGTACAATATCGCCTGTCTTTAAATTAAAACGGCGGATCTGGGAGGGCGCTACGTAAACATCATTTTCACCCGGAAGGAAGTTCTCGCACCGGATGAAGCCAAAGCCATCCGGCATTACTTCCAGAATTCCGTTGGCTTCAATTCCGCTGTCCAGCTCCTGAAGTTCGATCTTTGCATCGTCCCCTGCCGGCTGGCTGTCATTTCTGGCCGGTACATCCGTGCGGGCCGCCATCTCTGGGCGGATCGGGCTGTCCATGCGCGGCGCGCCGTCGCTTCCTACCTGGACCTCTGGGCGCGGCTGGGTGTCAGAAACGGCTGCGCTCTCCTGTCTCGGCTGGTAGGCCGGCCTCTGCTGATACGTTCTGGACTGGCCGTCATTTCTCTGGTAAGACTGACCGCCCCGGCTCTGGTAATCGTTTCTGGACTGATAGCGCCGGTAATTATTATTTTCCTGGTACCGTCCGGCAGAGCGGCCCGCTTCCTGTTTCGGATTCTCCGGGCGCGGATTTTCTGCTCTCGGGCCTTCGGTTCTCACACTTTCTGCTCTCGGGCCTTCCGTCCTTACTGCTTCTGCCCTCGCATTTTCTGTTCTGGCAGAATCTGCCTTCTGGCTTTCCCCGTCTGCCTTTGCTTCCAAACCGCTCTGTGCCGTATCGGGAGTCTCCTCCTGTGTGCCGTTTACAGGACCTTTCGCAGAATAGTTCTCTGAATTCGCCTCCGGTTTGGCTTCACCCTGCCCGGCAATCTCACAAAGCTTGTCTATCAATTCTGCTTTTCTCAATGTAGTTACACTTTTAACCCCTTGTGCCTTTGCCAGTTCACGCAGCTGTGTCAAAGGCAGGGTCTGTAATTTTTCTCTCATATACTCTCCTAACCTTGTTAAATTCATCGAAACTCATCGTGGGAATTAATTAAGAAATAAGAACCGTCTTGATATCTTTTCTTGTTTTTTTATTATATACCATTTTTGCCAAAAAGCAAATTATTTTATTCGTTCTCTCCTACTTTCTTTAAAAAATCCATCCATTCCCCGATTTTTTTCTCATAGCCGTTCCCGCTGGGACGGTAGAATACGGATGTTTCCAGCCCATCGGGCAGGTACTGCTGCTTTACATAGTGATACGGATAATCATGGGCATACTTATAGTCCAGGCCGCGTCCCAGCTTCTCTGCCCCTTTATAGTGCTTATCCTGCAGATGCACCGGCACCCGGGCTGTATTTTTCTCACGGACTGCCTCCTGGGCTTCGCTGACAGCCACACAGGCCGCATTGCTTTTCGGCGCGGTGGCTACATAGGTCACTGCCTGAGACAGAATGATAGATGCCTCCGGCATTCCGATGCGCTCTGCTGCAAGAGCGGCGCTGACAGCCACGGTCAAAGCCTGGGGATCTGCGTTTCCCACATCCTCTGAGGCGCAGATCATAATACGGCGGGCAATAAACTTAATATCCTCGCCGGCATACAGCATCCGGGCCAGATAGTAGACTGCCGCATCCGGATCCGATCCCCGCATACTTTTAATAAATGCGGAAATGGTGTCATAATGGTTATCCCCGTCTTTGTCATAGCGGACGGCCCGTTTCTGAATGCATTCCTGCGCCACGTCCAGCGTAATGTGAATCCGCCCGTCGTTCCCCCGCTCTGTGGTCAGAATACCAAGCTCTATAGCATTTAAGGCGGCTCTGGCATCTCCGCCGGCTGCTTCTGCCAGAAATTCCAATGCTTCCTTTGTGGCCTCGGCCCGATAGCTTCCCATGCCTTTTTCCGTATCATAAACGGCTCTTTCTAAAAGCTCCATGATATCCTCTTTTTCCAGAGGCTTCAGCTCAAAAATCCGGGAACGGGAAATCAGAGCGCCGTTCACTTCAAAATAAGGATTTTCCGTGGTTGCTCCGATCAGAAGCAGGGTTCCGTCCTCCACAAAGGGCAGAAGATAGTCCTGCTGGCTTTTATTAAAACGGTGGATCTCATCGATAAACAGGATCGTTTTCTTTCCGTACATCCCCAGGGCGTCTTTTGCCCCCTGTACGACCTGCTCCATGTCCTTTTTTCCGGCCACGGTGGCATTCAGCTGTTCAAAGCGGGCACTGGTCGTGTTGGCAATCACCTTGGCCAGCGTCGTTTTTCCCGTTCCGGGCGGACCGTAAAAAATCAGGGAGCCCAGCTTATCCGCTTTAATGGCCCGGTATAAAAGCTTGTCCTTTCCGATAATGTGCTTCTGTCCCACCACTTCATCCAGAGTGGCAGGACGCAGTCTGGAAGCCAGGGGGGCCTCCTTTTCCATGGTATTGCTCCGCATATAATCAAATAAATCCATGCTGCTCCTCTTCTTTGTCAAACATACATTAATCAATCAACAATTCATCTACTGTAACAAAAGTATAGCCCTGCCGGGTCAGTGTGTCAATGGCGGTCAAAGCTGCATCCACGGAGGTTCCGAACACATCGTGCAGCAGAATCACCTGATGCTTTCCCACATTTTTATAAATCTGTTTTTCCACTTTGCGGCTGTTCTGGCTCTTCCAGTCCAGTGTGTCAATGTCCCAGAACACGGGAGTCATCCCAACCTTTTCTTCCAGCTCCTCGCTCCAGATCCCATAAGGCGGCCGGATGTGCTCCGGAATACGCCCGGCAATAGCCCGTATCATCTCGTTAGTCCTTTTAATATCGTCACTGGCCTCTTTTGTCGTCTTTTTCGTCAGATCCACATGGCTGTAGCAATGCGTTCCCACCAGATGCCCGTCCTCGACCATCTGCTTTACCAGTGCCTCATTCCCGGGAATATTTTCGCCTACCAGGAAAAAGGAAGCCTTCACATGACGCTCCCGCAGGCCGTCCAGAAGTTTTTTTGTATAGATCGGATGCGGTCCGTCATCAAAGGTCAGAGCCAGAAGCTTTTCGTCCGGCTCCGCCGATGCAGCATAAAAGGAATCCTCCGCTTTCCACTCCCTTGCCGTCCCGGCACAAAGACAGGCCAGAAATATATCTATGATCAGAACTGCGGCCAAGATTAAAAGTTTCCTCCTCACAATCCGCCCTTCTCCCCAGATCCTTACTACTATATGTATGCGGAGCGGATGCAGAATAGAAGAAAACAGGTGCTGACCACCTCTGCCGCTTTACAAAAGACGGCATCGCCTCACGACGATGCCGCATAAACTGACAGTAGAAACTTACGCTACCAGCGCTGAAATTCCAAAATAGGAAAGTACGATGATTCCTAGGACAATCCGATAATATCCGAAGAATTTAAAATCATGCTTTCTGATATAGCCCATTAAAAATTTAATGGAATATACCGATACACCGAAGGCCACTGCCATACCGAGAATCAAATACAAAAATTCCGCTCCGGTAAAACTGCCGCCCTCCATAAAAAATTTCACGATTTTCAGAAGGCTGGCGCCGAACATCACCGGAATTCCTAAGAAAAAGGAGAACTCTGCCGCTGCCCCTCTGGAACAGCCGATCAGCATGGCACCCAGAATTGTCGCACCGGATCGGGAAGTACCCGGAATCATGGCTAATACCTGAAAACAGCCGATAATCGCTGCAGTCTGAAAGGAAATCTGCGTCACTCTCTGGATCGGGAACTGCGCATTTACATTGCGGTTCTCCAGAAGAATAAAGAACACGCCGTAAATAATCAGCATTGCAGATACCACATAACCGTTCATCAGCTTATCCATAAAGTGATCCAGGGGCAGCCCTACCACAGCAGCCGGTATACAGGCTACGATAATCTTCATCCACAGGCGCAGGGTTCCCCGCTTCTGTGCATCGTTTTTCTGCGGTGAAAATGGATTCAGCTTATGGAAATACAAAAGCAGCACGGCCAGGATTGCCCCCAGCTGAATTACTACCATAAATACCTCCCGGTATGCCTCACTGACATCCAAATGAATAATCTCATCCACCAGAATCATGTGTCCGGTACTGCTGATGGGAAGCCACTCTGTAAAGCCCTCCACAATTCCCAGTACAATGACCTTTAAAATTTCTACAAAACTCATATCCTATCCTTTCTGCTGTCTGATTTGCGTCTGATTTCCATCGCCCTTTTTCTATCGGTTTTCAATCTGCCAGTCAATCTCCGTAAGCCCGTTCGCTCTTAAAAACTCATTGGTTTTACTAAAGGGGCGGCTCCCGAAAAAGCCGCGGAAGGCGGACAGCGGGCTGGGATGCGGTGCTTCCAGAATCAGATGCTTCGGATTGTTTAGCATTGCCTTTTTCATCTGTGCAGGTCTGCCCCAGAGAATAAACACCATCGGACGATCCTGCTCATTTAAAATCCGGATGGCAGCATCGGTAAACTCCTCCCAGCCGATTCCGCGGTGGGAATTGGCCTGATGGGCACGCACCGTCAGCACGGTATTTAAAAGCAGCACACCCTGATCCGCCCATTTCTTTAAATATCCGTTATTCGGGATATAGCAGCCCAGATCGTCATGCAGCTCCTGGTAAATATTCACCAGAGACGGCGGTATCTCCACATCCGGCTTCACCGAAAAGCAAAGGCCGTGGGCCTGCCCGGGGCCGTGATAGGGATCCTGCCCTAAAATGACTGCCTTTACCTCTCCGAGCGGCGTAAAGTCAAACGCATTGAAAATATCATTGGCATCCGGATAGACAGCCCTTGTCTGATATTCCTGCTTTACTGTATCATACAATTTTTTATAATATGGCTTTTTAAACTCACCGCTGAGCGGGACCAGCCAGTCGTTGCTTATTGCTCCCATTCTGTTCTTCTGCTTTTGTGCACACGGGCACGCGGCATTTCCTTTCGTAAGTCTTTTCTCAGATTTTAGCACATGAGAGGGGCATTCTCAATCATTTCCCGACAAATTTCTTCACAAACTCCACGGAATCTGTCTCCACCCCATGCGCTCTTTCCCGGATTTCTCCTGAAATCTGGAAAAACTTTTTATTCACACGATACATATGAGATTTCTGATTAAAAAATGCCGTTTTTTCAAAGGGCCATCGAATAACCGTAGGAGTTTTAAAGCCCTCTCCCAGCTCCAGAAGCACAAGCCTGCGGTTTAAGGTCTTAGAAAGCCATTCTTTATACCGGTTCCATTGCGGAAGATATCCCTCCTCAATGTAGCAGTCTGCTTCGATCGTATTTCCCGTCAGGGGAGCACCGCAATGGGGGCAGATCCCGTCAGGAATTTCGCCCTTCTCCCAGATATCCTTTGTGCAGGAACGGGAACACTGAAGCCAGTTGACATTGCCGCAGGGAGCTACCATCCGCTCAGGATCGAAGGAGGTTCCGAAAATCCGTCCGTCGGTCACAGTGGTCACCACAAAGTAATTTTTTCCTTTTGCTAATTGATATAACGATTTGTAGGCTGAAATGCTTTCAGCCTCTTTTAACCTGCCCCATTCGGCTCCCAGTCCGATCAGCAGGCACTCACATTCCGCTAAATCAGCCTGCAGCTTTTCCGCTGCCTCTCTTATCGAATCCATTTCTCACCACTCCTGTCTTTCCTGTAAAACGGCAAAAGAGCCCGCAGCGCACAACACAGGCGCGCTGCAGACTCTTCTATTGTAATGCATTTTAAGATAGATTGCAAAATTATTTTAATGTAACTTTTGCACCCTCAGCCTCTAACTTGGTCTTTAACTCCTCAGCCTCTTCCTTGGAAACGCCGGCCTTAACTACCTTCGGAGCGCCGTCAACTACTTCCTTAGCTTCCTTTAAGCCAAGGCCTGTAGCCTCACGTACAACTTTGATAACTTTAACCTTGTTAGCACCAACCTCTGTTAACTCTACGTCAAACTCGGTCTTCTCCTCAGCTGCCTCTGCCGGGCCTGCTGCTGCTACTACAACGCCTGCTGCTGCAGATACGCCGAACTCTTCTTCACATGCTTTTACTAACTCGTTTAACTCTAATACGGATAATTCTTTAATAGCTTCAATGAACTCAGCTGTTGTTAATTTTGCCATTTTAATGTTCCTCCTATTATTTTACTTTTAAATGGTTCACGGAATCTCGTCCGTTTCTCTGGCCCTATGCGGCCTTTTGTTTCTCATTGTCATGCGCAGGCTGCCGCCTGCTGCGCCCATGCATTCTGAAGAAGCTGTGATTTATGCCTCTTCCTGCTTCTCTGCGATCTGTTTGATAACGCGCGCAAAGTTTGCAATCGGGGACTGCATGCTTCCAAGAAGTCTTCCAAGAAGAACCTCTCTGGACGGGATGGTTGCGATAACCTGCATTCCCTTTGCGTCATAGTAAGTATCCTCTACGATACCGCCCTTGATCTCGAGCTTGTCTGCTTTCTTTGCAAACTCAGCTAAGATTCTTGCCGGAGCTGTTGCATCTTCCTTGGATACAGCCAGAGCTGTCGGTCCTTCCAGATGCGGCTCTAAAGCTTCGAACTTAGTTCCCTTAGCAGCGAAACGAATCATGGTGTTCTTATATACTTTATAAGTTACACCAGCTTCTCTTAACTGCTTACGGAGCTGAGTATCCTGCTCTACAGTCAGTCCGCGGTAGTCTACAACCACTGCAGTCTGAGCGCCGTCGAATAATTCAGCAATCTCAGCTACAATCGGCTGCTTTAATTCAACTTTTGCCATGAATGGTTTACCTCCTGTTTTAATCTATAACCGCCTGGTAAACGTTCGGGTAAAGAAAAAGCCCCTTCGTCCCAAAGACAAAGAGGCATAAACTTACACTTTAAGTTATGTTTCCCTCGGCAGGCGTTTGAACCTTATGCCTTACGGCACCTGCTGTCTTCGGCAGTTAACACTGAATTAATTTAGCATAAAAATCAGATGGTGTCAATAGTTTTTTGAAATTTCAGCAGCCTTATTTCAGCCACTCCCGAACCTCTTTGCAGATGCCCTCTGCATCCAGGCCGTATTTGTGCAGAAGCTCTGCAGCCGGACCGGACTCGCCAAAGGTGTCCTTCATACCGATGCGGTGCACCGGCGCCGGATAATTCTCAGCCAGTACGTCGCAGACTGCGCTTCCCAGGCCTCCGATGACGGAGTGCTCTTCTACGGTTACGATCTTGCCCGTCTCTTTGGCTGCCTTGATGATCAGCTCTTCATCGATGGGCTTTATGGTATGGATGTTGATAACCCTCGCATTTACGCCGTCCTTTGCAAGCTCTTCTGCTGCCTCTAATGCAGCGGATACGCAGAGTCCGGTGGCAACAATGGTTAAGTCCGTACCCTCTCTTAAGGTTACACCCTTTCCAATCTCAAATTTATAATCCGGGCGGTCATTGATAACCGGCACAGCCAGACGGCCGAACCGTAAGTAAACCGGTCCCTGATATTCATAAGCGGCCTCTACGGCTGCCTTTGCTTCCACATCGTCAGACGGATTGATAACTACCATTCCGGGAATCGTACGCATCAGAGCGATGTCTTCATTGCACTGATGGGAAGCTCCGTCCTCGCCTACGGAAATTCCGGCATGAGTTGCGCCGATCTTTACGTTTAAGTGCGGATATCCGATGGAGTTGCGAATCTGCTCAAAGGCACGTCCTGCTGCGAACATGGCAAAGGAGCTGGCGAAAGGAACCTTTCCTGTAGCAGCCAGTCCTGCTGCGATTCCCATCATATTGCACTCTGCGATTCCGCAGTCGATGTGGCGCTCCGGAAATGCTTTCCTAAAGGTCACGGTCTTGGTAGCCTCTGCCAGATCGGCGTCAAGAACTACCAGATTTTCATATTTCTTTCCCAGTTCTGCCAGCGCATTGCCGTAGCTTTCCCGGGTTGCGATCTTTTTCTTATTCTCCATCTGCGCCACCCGCCTTTTCCAGTTTTTCTCCGATCTCTTCCAGATCCTTCATGGCAACTGCATACTCCTCATCATTCGGAGCTTTTCCGTGCCAGCCGGCCTTGCCCTCCATAAAGGATACGCCCTTGCCCTTTAAGGTCTTTGCAATAATGGCAGTCGGCATGCCCTTTGTCTCTTTTGCCTCGGCAAAAGCTGCCTGAACCTGCTCCATATCATTTCCATCCTCCACACGGATTACATGGAAATTAAATGCCTCGAATTTTTTGTCAATGGGGTACGGAGAGCATACCTCATCAATGGCGCCGTCGATCTGTAAATTGTTGTTGTCCACAATCACAACCAGATTGTCCAGTTTTCTGAAGCCTGCAAACATGGCAGCCTCCCATACCTGGCCTTCCTGGATCTCGCCGTCTCCCAGCAGGGTGTATACACGGTAGGAATCACCGCTTAATTTAGCAGATAAAGCCATGCCCACTGCTGCAGAAATGCCCTGTCCCAGAGAACCGCTGGACATATCCACGCCCGGAATGTGCTTCATATCCGGATGTCCCTGTAAATAGGAACCGGTGTGGCGTAAGGTTAACAGATCCTCCTTCGGGAAATAGCCGCGCTCTGCAAGCACAGAGTAAAGTCCCGGTGCATTGTGGCCTTTGGAAAGAACAAAACGATCCCGATCCGCTTTTTTCGGATCTGCCGGGTCAATATTCATCTCTGCGAAATAAAGGTATGTAAAAATATCAGCCGCTGAAAGGGAACCGCCCGGATGGCCGGCTTTTGCCGCATGAACGGATGTTACGATGCCCTTGCGGACCTCATTGGCCGTTTTCTTAAGCTCTAAAATATTCATATTTTCCTCCTGATACCGCAGGACGGCTTGCCAGCATCCGCCTGCGGCACAAATCTAAAATGGATCGATTATTCTCCGAATACTGCCAGGTAGTCTGCTTTGAATTTCTCAATACCGGAATCCGTCAGAGGATGTTTTACCATCTGCATCAGAACCTTAAACGGAACTGTTGCGATGTCTCCGCCGGCCTTTGCACACTCCGTAATGTGAAGCGGATGTCTGGTGGAAGCGCAGATAATTTCAGTTGTGATCTCCGGATAGTTGTCAAAGATCTGAGCGATATCATAAATCAGAGCCGTTCCGTCTGTGGAGATATCATCCAGTCTTCCTAAGAACGGAGAAACATAGGTTGCACCTGCTCTTGCAGCTAACAGTGCCTGGTTTGCCGTGAAAATCAGAGTTACATTTGTCTTGATTCCCTCTGCGGACAGCACCTTTACAGCCTTTAAGCCCTCTGCTGTCATCGGGATTTTAACGACCATATTCGGATGGATCTTGGCAATCTCACGTCCCTCTGCGATCATATCCTCAGCCTTCTCAGTCGTAGCCTTAACCTCGCCGGAAATCGGTCCGTCAACAATGCTTGTAATCTCCTTGATTACCTCATTGAAATCGCGTCCTTCCTTTGCGATTAAGGACGGGTTAGTCGTAACACCGCAGATAATTCCCATATCATTTGCTTCTCTGATTTCATCCACATTTGCTGTGTCAATAAAAAATTTCATAATCTGCCTCCAAATTGATTTTTGATCCGAACCGCAGCCCCTCGCCGCGCCGGAATAATTTCGCTGGTTCCATATATATCTCTGCCGGACAGTCTTCTCCTGACTCCCCTATTATGGCTCACGGAGACGGTCTTTGTCAACCGTCTTTCCGAACACTCTATGCTTTCCCCTGCCCATAATAAGCATTCGGCCCATGCTTCCTCATGTAATGCTTATCCTGCAGACACTGCGGTGCTTCTCCCGCCTTGGGGTTAATCAGCTCGCAAAGCGCCGCCATCTTAGCCACTTCCTCCAAAACCACTGCATTATGCACCGCATTATCCGCGTCGGTTCCCCAGGTAAACGGTCCGTGATTCTTACACAGCACTCCCGGAACAGCCATCGGATCGATATGTCTTCCTTCAAACAGATCGGCAATCAGAACTCCCGTATTGGCCTCATAGTCCTCCAGCTCCTCTGCGGTCAGGTTTCTCGCGCAGGGGATACTGCCGTAAATATAATCGGCGTGGGTCGTTCCGTAGCAGGGAATATCCCGGCCGGCCTGAGCCCAGGAGGTCGCCCATGTACTGTGGGTATGCACGATTCCGCCAATCCCCGGGAAACGGTTGTAAAGCACCAGATGCGTCTTTGTATCAGAGGATGGGTTTAAGCTTCCCTCTACCCTGTTTCCCTCTAAATCCATCACTACCATATCGTCCGGTGTCAGCTTTTCGTATTCCACACCGGATGGCTTGATGACAAAGAGTCCCTTTTCCCGATCGATGCCGGAAACATTGCCCCAGGTAAAGGTAACCAAACCGTGCTTCGGAAGCAGCATATTAGCCTCATATACCTTTTGTTTCAGTTCTTCTAACATCGCAAACACCTCTTTTTCCTGCTTATCCTGCGGCAGGAGGGAACCTCCCGCCGCAGGGAGTATTTCTTGATTCTCCGATTACATCCTCAGGCCGTCCACAGCCCCCCGCTCTGCTAAAAGCCCCAGCTTATAGCTTGCGATGAATGCGTCAAAGCCTTTGGCATCCTCCGGATCCGGAGCAATGGTGACAGCCTCCTCGCCGGCAAATACCTTGTTGTTTAAGAAGTCGTCCAGTGTCTCTGCGTCTTCCTTATTCTTCATATAGGAAGCCAGAACAGCGATACCCCAGGCGCCGCCCTCTCCCGCTGTCTCCATTACGGAAACCGGTACGGATGCGGCTGCCGCCATGATCTTCTGGCCCACGCCCTTAGTCTTAAAGAGTCCGCCGTGGCCCATTAAGTTATCCAGCGTTACGCCCTCTTCCTTGAACAGGATATCCAGGCCGATCTTTAAGGTTGCCAGAGAGCTGTACAAATGAGTTCTCATGAAGTTTGCAAGGCTTAACTTGCTGTCCGGCATACGGACAAAGAGAGGACGTCCTTCCTCAAAGCCGGTAATCGGCTCGCCCGACAGGTAGCAGTAGGACAGAAGTCCTCCGCAGTCCTTATCGCCCTCTAACGCTTTATTGTAAAGGGTTCCGAACAGCTCATTCATGTCAGCCTTCATGCCCATGGCCTCATAGAATTCTTTGAACAGGCCAACCCATGCATTTAAATCAGAGGTACAGTTGTTGCAGTGAACCATACCTACCAGATTTCCGGTCGGTGTGGTCACCAGGTCGATCTCCGGGTATACCTTAGATAAGTTTTTCTCCAGTACCACCATGGCAAATACGGAGGTTCCGGCAGATACGTTTCCGGTACGGACCGCAACGCTGTTGGTGGCAGTCATACCGGTTCCGGCATCGCCCTCCGGCGGACACAGAGGAATTCCCGCCTGTAAGGTTCCGGTCGGATCCAGAAGCTTTGCACCTTCCTCCGTCAGGCTTCCGGCTGCCTCTCCGGCCTTCAGGGATTTCGGCAAAATAGCCTTTAAATCCCACGGATAACCCTTCGGCGCCACCAATGTATCAAATTTCTTTATCATTTCTGCATCATAATCACCGGCAGCGGTATCAATGGGGAACATACCGGAGGCATCTCCCACACCCAATACCTTCTCACCGGTCAGCTTCCAGTGGATGAACCCGGCCAGAGTGGTCAGGAAGCGGATCTCACTCACATGCTCCTCACCGTTTAAAATCGCCTGATATAAATGGGCGATGCTCCATCTCTGAGGAATATTATACCGGAACACCTCCGTCAGCTCTTCCGAAGCCTGCGCGGTGATGGTATTTCTCCAGGTACGGAACGGCACCAGAAGCTCACCTGCCTCATTAAATGCCATATAGCCGTGCATCATGGCGCTGATTCCGATGGCGCCGACAACGGTCAGAGTCTCGCCGTATTTTTCCTTTACATCTGCTGCCAAATCCCGGTAGCAGCTCTGTAAGCCGTTTATAATATCATCCATGGAGTAGGTCCAGATGTTGTTCTCCAGACGGTTCTCCCACTCATGGCTTCCCTGTGCAATGGGAGCCATGGTTTCGTCGGTCAGCACTGCCTTAATTCTGGTGGAACCGAATTCGATTCCCAGGGAAGTCTGCCCGGTTTCAATGCTTTTTTTGATTTCCTCTGCACTGCGGCTCATGCTATCACTCCTTTTTTCAGGTAAGAGTTCAGCCGCCCGCCTTCTAAAAGGTGCGGCCGGCTGAATCTTAGGTCTCACTAGTGGAACTTATAATAAGCCTCATTCCACTTCAGTTCATTGCAAAACTGACGGATGTTGGTGTCTTTGTCAATATAAATAGCTTCGATGCCCATGCATGCTGCCCAGTCTCCCATCTGCTCTGCAGTCAGATCGTAGGAGAATGCGGTATGATGTGCGCCGCCTGCATAGATCCAGGCTGCCGCGCCTACCTCTAAGGACGGCTCCGGTGTCCAGAATGCGGTGGCAACCGGAAGCTTCGGCATCGGCTTCTCTGCTTTCTTTACGTCTACATCATTGATAATCAAGCGGAAGCGATCTCCTAAGTCGATCAGGGAGGTAGCTACGCCGTGGCCCTCTTTTGCGGTAAATACCAGTCTGGCCGGATCCTCTCTGTCACCCATGGAAAGCGGGCACTCTTTAATCGAAATCTTTCCGTCTGCGATCGTCGGGCACACCTCCAGCATATGAGCCTGCAGGATACCCTCGCGTCCTTTTACCAGATTGTAGGTATAATCCTCAAAGAAGGTGGTTCCCTTGGCATCCTTTGTGTTGGCTGCCATGATCTTCATTAAGCGGACCATAGCGGCTGTCTTCCAGTCACCCTCAGCGCCGAAGCCGTAGCCTTTTTCCATTAATCTCTGGATTGCAAGGCCCGGAAGCTGCTTTAAGCCGCCCAAATCGCCGAAGTGAGTTACGATAGCCTGATAATTTTTCTCTTCTAAGAAGCGCTCAAAGCCCAGCTCAATCTGTGCCTGTACGGCCACATGCTGACGGAACTCTTTTTCATCTCTTCCTTCCAGAAGAATGTCATATTTGTCATAATACTCTTCTACCAACACATTGGTATCTGCTTCGGAAACAGCACCTACTGCGTCAACGATCTCATTCACCGGATATGCGTCAACCTCCCAGCCGAACTTGATCTGTGCCTCTACCTTGTCGCCGTCGGTTACAGCTACGTTTCTCATGTTGTCAGCTACACGCATTACACGGATATGGGAAGACTCCATCACTCCTACAGCGGTACGCATCCAGGAAGCTAACTGATCCTGAATCTCCTTGTCAGCCCAGTAGCCTACAATTACCTTTCTTTCGATTCCCATACGGCTTACGATATGGCCGTACTCTCTTCCGCCGTGAGCAGACTGGTTCTCGTTCATGAAGTCCATGTCAATGGCATCATAAGGAATCTCACGGTTAAACTGGGTATGTAAATGGCACAGCGGTTTTCTGTACTCCTGAAGGCCTAAAATCCAGCTTTTAGCCGGGGAGAAGGTGTGCATCCAGGTGATAACGCCGGCGCACTCCGGATCCTGATTGGCCTCATTGAAGGTTCTTCTGATTACTTCATTTGTAATCAGAGTTGGTTTCCAGATTACTTCAAAGGGAAGGTTTCCGCTCTTATTTAATTCCTCTACGATAATTCTGGAATGCTCTGCTACATGCTCTAAGCACTCGTCTCCATACAGATCCTGAGAGCCGGTGCAGAACCAGAACTTATAATTTTTTCCTGTCTGAAGCATAATAAATTTCCTCCTTTTACGATTCAGGTCTTATTTGTATATGTCTTTTCATTCTCCGGAGACCGATTCGGTCTCCGGGACATTTCATGCAAACAAAGAATTTTATTTTTTCTTCTTAATCATAGCCAGGATAGACTGAAGCACGATGAAGAAGCAAAGGAGCGCTGCGATGGTGATACGGGTCCACCAGGAGGACAGAGTTCCCTGGAAGGTAATGAATGCCTCGATGGTTGCCTTAATCAGAACACCGAAGAGAGTTCCGATGACATTACCCACACCGCCGGTTAACAGGGTTCCGCCGATAACGGAGGAAGCGATGGCATCCATCTCAAAGCCCTTGGCCTGCTCTACGAAGCCGCCCAGTGTATTCAGACAGAAGAGGATACTTCCCACGCCGCATAAGAAGCCGTCCAGCACATATGCTTTCAGCTTTACTTTTCTTACGTTTAAGCCCAGCATCAAAGCGGACTGCTCATTTCCGCCCACTGCATAGATGCTGCGGCCGAACTTGGTGTAGCGAAGCATGATAAAGGCTGCCACCAGAAGAAGCAGAGCGATCACCACCGTCGGGTAAATGTAAGGATAAATCATAACACCCTTCTTGTTTACATATCCGCCGAAGGGAAGGTAAATCTTAGCCTTTGCCCAGGCCATGAAGGTTGCGTTGGTAATACTGATCATATCCTTGGAGATAATAGCTGTCATACCTCTGGCAAAGAACATGCCTGCCAGGGTTACGATGAACGGCTGAATATCCATGTAAGCTACCAAAAAGCCCTGTACCAGGCCGAATACGATACCGGTTGCCAGTACGATTAAAACAGCTGGAACGGCGCCGATGCCGCCCTTTTCCATCATCCATGCAAGCATCATACAGCCCATGGCTACAAAGGAACCAACGCTGATATCAATACCGCCGGTAATCATAACTACTGTCATGCCGATACCGATAACGATAAGGCCGGCATTGGAAATAAACAGGTTTAAGAAGTTCTGTGTTTTGCCAAAGCCCTGTGTGCTGAACAGAACACATCCGATTCCATACATAGCAAAGAACAGCACGATGGTAATCAGGAGCAGGAAGCTGGTCTGGTTTAATTTCATTTTATTTTTCATTTATGCTGCCTCCTTTACTTTCTTCTGAGCCAGGGATTTTCTCCATCTTGCAAATCCCGGAGACTGCAGCGCTACGATGATAACAACCACGATAGCCTTGTATACCGGAACCTGGTCAGAGGATACGTGCATTGCATAAAGTGTGGTCGTTAAAGCCTGGATGGTGTACGCACCGATAACAGAACCTGCGATGGAGAATTTACCTCCGCCTAAGGAGTTTCCGCCGATGGCTACAGCCAGGATGGCATCCAGCTCCATATTCAGTCCGATGTTATTGGCATCTGCAGAATAGATACGGCTGGAAGCGATCAGTCCGGAAAGGCCGGAACAGAATCCGCAGTAGGCATAGGTCAGGAAAATAATCATGATAGCCTTGATACCTACCAGTCTGGAAGATTTCTTGTTAATACCGACTGCCTGGATGTACATACCCAAAGCTGTTTTCTTTAAAAGAAGCGCTGTCACGGCAACCACGATCATGGCCACGATAAACGGGGTCGGAACCGGGATTCCGGGAATAGAAGCGCCCAGAGTACGGTAGCTGTCTACACGTACATAAGTAATCTGACCGTCTGTGATCAGCTGTGCAATACCGCGGCCGGCTGTAAACATGATAAGAGTGGCAACCATGGGCTGAATATTCAACTTGGCAACCAGAAAACCGTTGAAGCAGCCGATTGCAATACCTACAACGATAGCTGCAATAAAGCCCAGAATCAGCGGGTTTGCGTAAACGGTAGCTGCACGCTCGCCGCCTGTCAAGATATTACAGCAGACAGCCGCACTCACTGCCATGATGGCGCCGACGGAAATATCGGTTCCGGCAGAAGCAGAAACTACTAAAGTCATGCCCACGGCCAGGATTACCAGCTCGGAAGCACGGTTAATAATATCGATAATGTAGCCGTAAAGCATTCCGTCTCTCACTTCAATTGCGAAGAAGTTCGGTGTTGTGAGGATATTTACCAAAAGCACCAGAGCGAGACAGAAAATCGGCAGGAATAACCGCTGTGACGTTATTTTTTTGAATGTATCATTTTTCATATTACTGTCCTCCTGCAATGGTTGACATGATCGTGGACTGATTCATCTCGTCTCCGTTCAGCTCTCCTACCTTGGCGCCGTCACGCATTACTACCATACGGTCGCAGGTACGGAGCATCTCTTCAATCTCGGAGGAAATGAAGACAACTGCCATGCCCTCTTTTGCCAGCTGTACCACCAGTTTCTGAATCTCTGTCTTGGTTCCTACGTCGATGCCTCGTGTCGGCTCGTCAAGAATCAGGAAGTCAGGGTTGGTGAGAAGCCATCTTCCGATGATAACCTTCTGCTGGTTGCCGCCGGATAAGGACTTAATCGGAGTCTCGCGGCTGGCTGTCTTAATCTGCAGCATCTTAATGTATTTATCGGTAAATTCCTCCTGCTGCTTGCGGCTTAATAAGTGGAACATCCCGCGTTTTGCCTGCAGAGCCATGATTAAGTTCTCTCTTACAGAAAGATCGGCGATGATACCTTCGTTCTTTCGATCCTCAGGCAGGTAAGCCATACCTTCGTACATGGAATTGATGGGGTGCTTTGCAGAAAGCTTCTTTCCCTTTACAAAAAGCTCGCCCTCATCCGTCTTCTCCGCACCATACAGCACGCGGACTGTCTCGGAACGTCCGGAGCCCAGAAGTCCTGTAAATCCGATTACCTCTCCCTTATTGATTACCAGATCGAACGGCTTGATATAGCCCTTCTTTCCAAGGCCTACTGCCTTGATAACGATATCGTCTTCGCTGTATTCCTTCTTTTCTCCGCTGTCCTGTTTGATGGCTGCCAGATCATCGAAATCCTTACCCATCATCTTGGCTACCAGCTGAACACGCGGAAGCTCTGCTGTCGTGTACTGACCAACCAGAGTACCGTTTCTCAGTACAGTAATCTTATCGCACACTGCATATACCTGCTCCAGGAAATGAGTTACGAAGATAATGCCGACACCCTCGGATTTTAACCGCAGCATTAACTGGAACAGCTTCTCAACCTCACTGTCATCCAGAGAGGAGGTCGGCTCGTCAAGGATTAATACCTTGGCGGACATATCTACCGCACGGGCGATGGCGATCATCTGCTGAATGGCAATGGAATAATTGTCAATGGTTTTCGTTACATCTGCATTTATATCAAGGCCGCCTAACAGCTCGCTTGCTCTCTTATTCATGGTCTTCCAGTCGATGAGACCGCCTTTTCTCGGCTCGCGGCCGATAAAGAGGTTTTCTGCGACTGTTAAGTTGGGGCAGAGATTAATTTCCTGATAAACGGTGCTGATACCGTGATTCTGCGCCTCCTGGGGACTGCGGTTGATGATCGTATGATCATATCCGTCAATCCGGATTTCCCCGGTTTCAAATTCTTCTACTCCTGTCAGAACTTTAATCAGCGTGGACTTTCCTGCGCCGTTTTCGCCCATCAGGGCATGTATTTCCCCTTTCTTCAGGGTAAAATCCACATTCTGCAGAGCTTTTACACCTGGGAATGTCTTATATATGTGCCTCATTTCAAGAACGGAATCCTTCTCCATAAAAGCTTTGCCTCCTTTTTTGGCTTCGCTGGCCCTGTTTCTCTCAGTAAACGGGGCGTTTTTTGCAACAAAAAGGAGACGTAGGGCGGAAACCTAAGCCTCCGGCCCTGCGCCTCCCGATTCATTCATATTCTAATCATGATTGGGTCTGAAAGATTCATTATGTAAGGATTGATTAGTATGCTCTTTCTTTTAAGATGCTTTCCAGATCCATGCTTGTATCGAAGTAAGCCTCGTCTACGTACTGAATCTTATCAACAGTCTCGCCTGCTTCCAGCTTCTGGATGATTTCAGCTACACGCGGTCCGTGAAGCGGGTTGCACTCGAAGGTTGCATTTAAGTCGCCGGCGATCATAGACTCAAAAGCTGCCTTTACAGAGTCAAAGCTTACTACGATGATGTCGCCGTCCGGTCCGCAGGTCTTACCAGCAGCCTTGATAGCGTCGATAGCGCCGAATGCTTCGTTGTCGTTCTCGCAGATAACTACATCAATGTCATCATAGCTCTTTAAGAAGGACTCCATAACTTCCTGTCCTTTAGCCTGTGTGAACTCACCAGACTGCATATCAAGCATCTTCCAGTTGGAGTGCTCAGCCATCTTGTTAGCCATACCTTCTGTACGTCCAACCTGTGCGGATGCACCGATGGTACCCTGAATGGTAACGATGTTGATTTCCTCATCGCCGCGTCCCTGTGCCTCTAAGTAATCAGCCAGCCAGTCGCCGCAGGTCTCGCCTTCTTTTACGAAGTTTCCGCCAACCCATGCTTCATATAAGCTGTCATCGGAAAGCTGCATCTGACGGTCAGAAAGGATAACCGGGATACCAGCCTCTTTAGCCTCTTCCAGAACGGTCTCCCAACCAGTCTCAACTACCGGAGCAACTACGATGTAGTCAACTTCCTGCTGAATGAAGGAACGGATTGCCTTAATCTGATTTTCCTGTTTCTGCTGAGCGTCATCAAAGATGAGCTTGTAGCCGTTTTCTTCTGTAAATGTGGATTTGAAGGACTCTGTGTTAGCAGTTCTCCAGTCAGACTCTGCACCAACCTGTGCGTAACCAACTGTGATAAGGTCGCCGGAAGCAGCCTCTTCTGCCGGAGCCTCTTCCTCTGCCGGAGCTTCAGCTTCCTCTGCCGGAGCTTCAGCTGCTGCCTCAGTGGCCGGAGCCTCTGCCGGTTTGCTGGAGCAAGCAGTCATGGATGCTGCCATAGCTGCAACAAGTGCTACAGATACTAATTTTTTTCTCATACCTTTTTCCTCCTTGTGAAGTATGTTTGTTTTGTAGCCTTATTATATAAAATGCCCCGTAGTTTTTCTACGGAGCATTTTTGGAAAAAAGTTGAATTTTTTACACCCTTCAGCCCGGTTTTTCTCCCTTTTTACCAGAAAAACCGGAAAAACTTATGATTTTTTTTGAAAAAGTTACGTTTTTTTTCGATTCCGATCCGGTTCGCTTCCCAGATACACTTTAATGCAGGTTCCGATTCCCTTTTCTGACTCAGCAGTGATTTCCGAGCCCGGACCGTAATACATCCGGATACGCTGGGCCACATTGTTTAAGCCAAAGCCTCCCTTTTTCGGGATCTCCACACTTCCTTTTCCCTCCAGCTTCCGGCGAAGAGCCTCCAGCCCCTGGCTGTCCATTCCGATTCCGTCATCCTCTACCTCGAATACAATCCCGTTCTTGTCTTCATAGCCGCGGATTGTAATCTTTCCTCCGCCCCGCTTATTCTTAATTCCATGATACAGAGCATTTTCTACAATGGGCTGCAGAATCATTTTCAGCACGATCCGGTTTCGGATAGCCGGTTCGATCATGATATCATAATCCAAAATATCCTCATAACGGATTTTCTGGATCTTCAGATAACTGCGGATATGTGTCTCCTCCTCACCGATTGTGATAAAATCCTTTCCGCCGGATAGAACGGTGCGGAAGAAATCACTCAGATCCGTTGTCATCTCCACCACCTGACGGTTATTTCCGCCCTCTGCCATCCAGACAATCGAATCCAGAGTATTATAAAGGAAATGGGGATTGATCTGTTCCTGATGAAGCTTTAGCTCCGCCTCCCTCAGGTTCCGCTGTTCCTCCCTTGTCTTCTCCATCAGATCCATAATCTCACTGCTCATTTTATTAAAGGTCCTGGCCAGCACATTGATTTCTTCCAGACTGCACATTCCGGCCCGTGCCTCCAGCTCTCCCCGTCCTAACCGCTCGGCCGTCCTCTGCAGATCATGAATGGGACTTGTAACGGATTTTGTAATCATGGCCGAGAGAACAAAGCCAAGCACCAGAGCGCCTCCCAGCAATGCCATAAACCACCCCATCAGCTGTTTTGTGTGAATCTCCAGTTCCTTCTGAAGGCGTTCCATGTTCAGTATTTCATAGTAGGTGTACTGGGTAATATAATCCTGTATCATGGAGCATAGACCCTGAATATCGTTTTCCCAGATCGAGGCGTTTTCGTCATAGGTTCCGGCCTGACTGGAATTTTCAATCATCCGGTTTACCGCCTTTTCCAGAGAGTCCAGACAGGACATGATGCCCCGGATCTTGATATCTTCGTCTGATCCCGGCTCCCGCTTGATCGTATTGCCGAACGCATATTTAGCAGAGTTAATCAGGTTGATGGGATTTTTCACCACCGTCGCATACTGTGTCTCTCCCTCCACAATATCTCCGTTTTCGAATTTTGAACCTTCAATCAGCCCAATCATAACGCGGTACATGGAGTATTCCATTTCCTCTTTAAATTTCAGGTTATATTCATTGGCAGTCTTTAAATTGGTCATGGTTTCATTATAGGAAGCCGAATAATCCTGAATCATTACCAGAATACTCAGCACCATTCCTGTCAGAGGAATCGCTGTCAAAAACAAAAGCAGAGACAGCCGCATTTTTAAGGTAAGCCGGCGGATTCCCTTTTTCTCGGTCTGCTCCTGCCGCTCTTTTGCTTCATTTTCCATCACATTCCAGCCCCCATCCCGTCTCAATTTTCTTTTGTCTTATAATCCTCGGCGACTGCCCCATAATCTTTTTAAAGGTCGAACTGAAGTAATGGGGATCATTGTATCCCACCCGCTCTCCAATCTCCGCCGTCCGAAGCGTCGTACATTTGAGAAGCTCGCACGCCTTGTCGATCCGCACTCTGGTCAGATACTCCACAAAGGACTGCCCTGTCTCCTGCTTGAAGATGGAGCTGAAATAGCTCGCGCTTACCCCGATGTGAGTCGAAATCATATTCAGGGAAAAATCGCTTTTGCTGTAATTTTCCATGATGTAGTTTTTCGCTTCCCGAATCAGGCCTCCGTAGCGATCAGTGGAACGCTGATCACGCATGGTAAGAGCAAAGGTAAATAACTCCTTTAAATAGTCCATGGTCGTGTCTACGCGCTCGATGGCCTTGGGAATCTGCTTGATATCCTTTAATTCCGCCGGGATTTCCTCTGTCTCCACCTTGAGAGCCTTTAAAAATTCCTGGACGCAGAAATAAATATCCATAGCCATATACTGCCGAAGCAGCAGGGACATATAATTATTCTCGCCCACCGCGGCAAAATATTCATCGACAAAGGGTCCGCATTCCTCCACGGAGCCAAGCTTTAAAAAGTCTTCTATCAGTTTCCGGTCCACACCGCTGTAATCGGTCTTGTCCAAAAACTCCGTATATTTTTCGTAGCTGACAAAATACCGTTCCAGAAGTCTGGTCCGCTCCCGCTCCTCCCGGATGGTCTCTGCCACCTTTTTTAGTGCGTCAATCAGACTGGTTGATGTGACAGGCTTTAGAAGATAATCGCTGATTCCGATTTTGATCGCTTCTTTGGCATAATCGAATTCATTGTATCCACTTAAGATCACGATCTTGGTTTTCGGAAGCGCCTTCTTTACCAGACGGCTCAGCTCCAGGCCGTCCATAAAAGGCATCTTCACATCAGTCAGAAGAATATCCGGTTCTGTTTTCAAAATCAGCGGATAGGCATATTCGCCGTCTCCCGCTTCCCCCACAAATTCAAATCCATTGGATTTCCAGTCAATGTTGTCTCTGATACCCCGCCGGATGATTGCCTCATCCTCCACCAAAAATATTTTTATCATAGTTTTCTCAACCGCCTCCCCCCCTGTGTTCTTTGGCATTCCGAAAAAAACGCCGCAGTCAATGCCGCTTGGACACGATACTCTTACATCATATCATAAGAAGCGCAGAAAGGCCAGTTAAAGCCCCTTTGCAGAAAGTAAAAAACCGGAGAACAGCGAAAACGCCGTTCTCCGGTTTTTTAGATCAATATTTCTATTGCTCTCCCGATTAGTTAACCAGCTTGCCTACGTTCAGCTTAACGCCCGGTCCCATAGTGGAAGTCAGGGTTACGCTTCTTAAGTAAGCACCCTTTAATGCGGCTGGTTTTGCCTTCAGGATTGCATCCATAAGCGTCTGGAAGTTGTCCGCTAACTGCTCCTCAGTGAAGGAAGCTTTACCTACTGGCACGTGGATAATGTTTGTTTTATCAAGTCTGTACTCAATCTTACCAGCTTTGATATCGTTGATAGCCTTGGTTACGTCCATGGTTACGGTACCAGCCTTCGGGTTTGGCATTAAGCCCTTCGGTCCAAGTACACGTCCTAAACGACCAACAACACCCATCATGTCAGGTGTAGCTACAACTACGTCGAAATCTAACCAGCCTTCGTTCTGGATCTTCGGAATCAGTTCCTCAGCGCCTACGAAATCTGCGCCTGCAGCCTGAGCCTCATCTGCCTTCGGTCCCTTAGCAAATACAAGGATACGAACGGTCTTACCAGTTCCGTGCGGTAATACTACAGCACCACGGATCTGCTGATCAGCGTGACGTCCGTCACAACCGGTTCTGATATGAGCTTCAATGGTTTCATCAAATTTAGCAACAGCGGCTTTCTTCACGATGGAGATGGCCTCTGCAGCATCATAAAGATTCATGCGGTCTACTAATTTAGCAGCCTCTACGTATCTTTTTCCTCTTTTCATTTCTAATATAACCTCCTAGTGGTATTGTCGGGGATTTCCCTCCCACGTTTCTAAAACGTTACTGTTCCTTCCGTTCCCGGCCGTTTCACTATGCAGCTGAAATGCATACCGCATATTTTCACGTCTGCAGCCCGGAGCTGCTTTGACTTTCGCGCCCAAAGAATGCTCGTGTTGCCCGATATCGGAACAGCAACCTAAACACATCTCTTACTCGGCAACAGTGATACCCATACTTCTTGCTGTACCAGCGATCATGCTCATAGCAGCCTCAAGGCTTGCTGCATTTAAGTCTGGCATCTTTAACTCAGCAATCTTCTGGAGCTCTTCTTTAGAGATGGTAGCTACCTTTGTCTTGTTAGGTGTAGCAGAGCCGGATTTAATCTTGCATGCTTTCTTTAACAAAACTGCAGCCGGCGGAGTCTTTGTGATGAAGCTGAAGCTTCTGTCAGCGTAAACAGTGATTACAACCGGGATTACTAAGTCACCCTGATCAGCTGTTCTTGCATTGAACTCTTTTGTAAACTGTACGATATTTACACCATGCTGTCCAAGAGCCGGACCAACTGGCGGAGCTGGTGTTGCCTTACCAGCAGGAATCTGTAATTTGATATAGCCTGTTACTTTCTTTGCCATCGTTTGGCACCTCCTAATAAAATGTGGTAATTGCGGGGATTTCCCTCCCACGAGCCTTTCTTAAAAAGACTGCCTTACATCTTTTTTACTTCTGTGAAGCTTAATTCAACCGGTGTCTCACGGCCGAACATCTCAACATTGATGATCAGGGTCTGTTTGCTCTCGTTGATGGACTTGATAACACCAACGGTATCTTTCCAGGCCCCTGCGGTAACACCAATCATGTCACCGACCTCAAAATCGACAACCACCTGGGCTGCCTTGAAGCCGAGATTCTTCATCTCTTCTTCTGTCAAAGGAACCGGCTTGGAACCCGGACCGACAAATCCTGTCACACCACGGGTGTTCCGTACTACATACCATGTGTCATCATTCATAACCATGTTAATCAGTACATATCCAGGAAACATCTTCTTGGCAACCATCTTGCTGGCTCCATTTTTTGACTCCTGCACATCCTGCATCGGCACGGATACTTCCAGAATCTGGTCCTGAAGCTTGCGGTTCTCAATGGTCTTCTCGATGTCTACCTTGACTTTGTTCTCATAGCCGGAATAAGTATGCACTACATACCAATTTGCTTCTGACATATTCTCACCCTTGCCCTTATAAATTACATTACAAAATGCAGTCCGAATACGATTACCGTATCAAGCGCCGCGATGATAAGTCCCAAAGCAACGGAAACTGCAATCACGGCTCCAGTCTGCTTCATAACTGTCTCTTTATCAGGCCAGATGATCTTATTGTACTCAGCCTTTAAGCCTTTCCAGAAACTCTTCTTAGGAGCTTTTTTGGTATTTTCTGTATCACCCATTATTGTCCTCCAAAGTCTTCAAGCGAATGCCTGACTTTTTTTCGTCCAACCAGTTACTTTACTTTGTTTCCTTGTGCATTGTGTGTGTCTTGCAGAATCTGCAGTACTTTTTGGTTTCCATTCTGTCCGGATGAGTTTTCTTATCCTTCGTCATGTTGTAATTGCGCTGCTTGCATTCTGTACATGCCAGTGTAATTCTTGTGCGCACGACTTCCACCTCCATTTAATTCTTTGTTGTTGTCTGCGGCCTTTTTCCTGTCAAATCAAAAGGGTATCTGATTTTGAGCATAAAAAAAAGACCTAGCTTCTTCCATTCGCCCGTATACTATACCATAAAACCTTTTATTCGTCAATGTTTTTTTCGTTTTCCCCCGGAAGTGATTTCCCCGGAAGTTTCGGAAGATGACCCTCTCAGTCCCCTGATACAGGAGCGAACCAGCCGATCCACCGGCCAGCGCATGGAGGTCACCGTCATAATCCCGGCCGCAAGGGCCACTGCCAGCCCCAGCGCGGCTTTGGCCTTTGTCACAAACAGAGGCATATCGGCCCGCAGAGCCGCATCCATGGCATAATATAACGCTCCGCCGGGAATCAGAGGAATCACCGTAGGCATCAGGACCGTTGTCGCCGGTGTTTTTAAAATACGGGCCCAGAGTTCCGAATAAATGGTAATCAGAATCGCCACGACAAAGAATCCCAGATATTCATTGTCCACATAATATACAAATACCAGATAAAGCGCCCAGAAAAAAGCGCCTCCGAATGCCGGAATCAGGATCCGCCGTCCTCTGGTATTATAAAGGACTGCAAATCCCAGAGAGCCAAAAAAGGATGCAATTACCATGAGAATATCCCGACTCATATGATCCCTCCCAAAAGTATCTTTGCCAGAATAAATCCAACTGCCACGCAGATTGCCGTGATCATCGCCTCCGAAAAATGGAGCAGGCCGGTAATCATATCCCCGCTGATAAAATCACGAAAGGAGTTGGTCAAAAGAACACCCGGAATCAGAAGCATAATATTTCCTATCATAATCATCTCCACATGCTGCCCCAGTCCCGCAAAGCAGACAAAGATGCAGGCCAGACCGGAAATCAGGGAACAGATAATATTGGAGAATATTGCCTTCATCTTCATTGCCTGAAGGCCGTAAAGTGTCAGTTTTAAAATCACACCCACAAACAGTGCGGCAAAGCCGTCCTGCAGTGTTCCGCCGAAAAAGACCGTAAAAGCCGCCGCAATCATTGCACAAACCGCACACTGCAGTGCAGGAGAATATACCGGGCCTTGGACGATCTCTTCATATTCCGCATTCACTTCTTTGCAGGAAGGAAGTGTGGCACAAATCTTTCTTGACAGGTTATTCAGCCGGTCCAAACGGTACATATCCGTTCCGTAGCTTAAGATTCTCCTTGTCTGCGTGATCCACTGACCATCCGATGTCTCCAGCGTCACTATGATGCAGGATGCAATGGAAAAAATATGACTTTCTTTTACTCCATACGCACTGCAGATACGCTTTATGGTGTCCTCCACGCGGCTGATCTCCGCGCCGCTGATCAGCAGCTGCTCTCCGATATTAATCGCCGAAGTAAGAATCTCTTCATTTGTCATCTTATTCTCCATCACTTATCTGATCCGTTCACTTTCTCTGATTTTCTGATAATGCTTCAGCGCATCGCGGTAAGCCACCAGAATAGCCTTGGCCGAGGAGCCATGATAGCGGCGTTTTACCTCCGCTTCGATCTGTTCCATATCCGCCTCCAGACGCTTGTGCAGGAACATCCTTCTCACAAAATCATGGGTCAGCGCTAACGTGTGGGAGCAGTCCACCTCCACAATCTCTCCCGTCTCCGGCACCAGCTCAAAGGCAATAAAAAAACCGCCGTACATTCTGGTTATTGCATTATCCAGATTGGTTCTGGATTCACCGATTACATAATAGGTCTCCCCGTCCATCCTCATTCTCCCGTTCTGAAAAGGTTTCCCAAAATTGTCAAAAAAACTATAGTATATGTTTTCTTTTTTGTCAATCCCATTCTATGATTCTTTTTCTATTATCCCACTATTCACAAAAACTTATAATATTTTCCAAAAATAATTGACAAACTCAAACATTTCTACTATACTTTAGCTATCAATTAAAAATGACGCTGCTTCATTTTGCAAATGACAGGTTTCCCTGTCTACACAGCAACTGAAACCCAGTAAGATATGGATCTCCTAAAGGGCGATCTGTGTTTTATGGGTTATTTTTTTTGCCCAAAAATGAAGCCGTCTGTCAGAAAAGGGGGAATCTTAATGGAATTACGAGAGGCTGTTGATCTTCGCAAAGACCAGCTTCTTCAGAGTCTGCAGGAAAGTATCCGCATCCGCAGTGTGAAGGACACTCCTGCTGATGATGCGCCCTACGGAGCCGGTATCCGCCGCTGCCTGGATCATGCGCTGGCCACAGCAAAGAGTCTAGGGTTTACCGCAGTAGATCTGGATCATCAAATGGGCTGGTGTGAGTATGGAGAAGGCGACGAGATGATTGCCGTTCTTGGACATCTGGACGTGGTTCCCGAAGGAGAAGGCTGGAGCTTCGATCCCTTCGGAGGAGAAATCACGGACGGCAAAGTCTTTGGCCGCGGCTCCATGGACGATAAAGGCCCGACCTTCGCCGCACTGTATGCACTGGCTGCACTTCGCGACACCGGCCTTCCGTTAAAGCGTCGGATCCGCATTCTTTTCGGAACCAACGAGGAAACAGGAAGCAATGATATGAAGTATTATAAAAGCCACGGCGGCGAGCTTCCGGTCATGGGCCTGACACCTGACGGAGAATATCCAGTCATCAACGGTGAAAAAGGGATCATCAATGTGGACTTTAAGGGTTCTTATCGGCAGAGCGGTCCGGTCGTTTTAAAGGAAATTTACGGCGGTTCCGCCCCCAATGTGGTCCCGGCCTCGGCGTTTGCCGAGCTTGACTGCCCGGCAGAGCTGGCTAAAAAGCTTCAATCAGAAAGCAGTGATACCATCCTCTACATTCCGACGGAACACGGTGTCCGCATTGAGGCCGTCGGCATCAGTGCCCACGGCGCCACTCCGGAGCTTGGCGTCAACGCCATCGGTCTGCTGCTGGGAGTATTAGACCGACTTCCGCTCTCCGGCAAACTGGCAGTCCACATCCATTTTCTCAGCGATAAGATCGGGATGGAAAGCAGCGGTGCGGCACTCGGCATTGCACTTTCCGATGATCCTTCCGGCAGCTTAACCTTTAACCTAGGGACCATACAGGGCAATGAACAAGAGCTGACAGTCCGCATCAACTACCGCTATCCGGTAACCAAACGATATGAGGACTGTGCTCCGGCCGTCAACCGGGCATTTGCCGGCGCCGGCTTTCAGCAGGTAAAGGAAACTCACAAGGCCTGCCTCTATCTTCCGGAGGACAGCGAGCTGGTACAGACCCTGCTGCGTGTCTATGCAGAAAAAACCGGGCTTCCTGCGATCCCAAAGTCCATCGGAGGGGGGACCTACGCGAAAACCATCCCTAATGTGGTGGCCTTCGGTCCGATTTTCCCCGGGGATGAGGTCCGGGAACACAAACCTGATGAGTTCATCGAGGTTGACAGGCTGATGGAAAATGCCCAGATCCTTGCAGAGGCACTCTATCAGCTGGCAAAATAAAACAGGAAATGAGGAAAACAACATGAGTAAAAACAAAACTTCCATTGTTTTTACAGGAGATATCGGCTTTGACAGGTATATGGACCGCCGCTGGGAGGATGAGCGCTTTCTGTCTCAGCTTGTACTGGATTTTTTTCACAGCGCTGACCACACAGTTGCCAATGTAGAGGGTGCCATGATTGATGCCGTGGATGATGGTTCCCGCGGTATTTTCTTCCACAGCATGAACCCGGAGGCAGCCTGTATCCTGAAACAAATCCATGCGGATATCTGGAGCATCGGAAATAATCACACCATGGATGCCGGTAAAGAAGGGGTCATCAGTACCCGAGCCATCGCAGCAGAGGCGGGAAGCCGGACCATCGGTGCCGGTCTCAATGAAACGGAGGCCTCTGCACCGGTATATCTTGAGGAAGCCGGAGGTATCGGCATGTTCTGCGTCGCATATCAGGCAGAGTGTATCCCTGCAACGGCAACAGAACCGGGAATCTTCCGCTGGGATGATATGGATTATATTGCAAAACGCATTGCGCAAATCAAGTCCAGATGCCGCTGGTGTATCGTAGTTGCCCACGGCGGCGAAGAATTCACCAGTCTTCCCAGCCCCTATACCAGAGAACGCTATATGAAATATCTGGATCTGGGCGCAGATGCGGTTGTTGCACACCACCCCCATGTTCCGGAGAATTATGAACTATTCGATAACGGAAAGGCCATCTTCTACTCTCTCGGGAATTTTATCTTTGATACCGACTATCAGCGTGTCCACCTCTACACCGATATCGGCATCCTTCTGAAGCTCTGTTTTACCGAAGAGAAGATGGATTTCGAAGCCATCGGCATTCAGATTGTCCGGGGCGCGGAACGGATTGATATTGCACCGCTTCCCGATGTCTTCACCAATATTTCCGCAGAGGAATACGAGCTTCTTGCTCCTCTGTCCGCAAAGGCCTTTGTAGAAGAGGAGCGCAGAAAAATGATCTATCTGGAACCGGATCGCTTTTCCAATGCTCCGGAAGAGGTCTGGAACGGGTACTTCTTCAGCGAAGAGCCGGACGGATATTTTAAAGACGCACATATGGACTTCGGCATCATCGTTCCTTTCTCCAGGAAGGCCGAGGACGGCACCTGGAAAAACAGCAGGCTGGACAAGGTAAAGGAATATATCCTCCGCCAGCTGTCATAACCTTTGCAGCTCCAACATCATAACATATAAAGTAAAGGAGAGAATTTTATGTTTACAATTACAAACAGCTTTACGTACATTGCCTTCCTGATGCTTCTGGCAGGCGGCCTTCTGGCACTGGAAAAATATGCCAAATGGAAAGTATTCAACATCGTTCCGCCGCTGGTCTGGATCTACATTCTGAACATGGCATTCTGTACCATGGGACTCTTTAACTCCGATGCCTGCTCCGCCGCCTACGGCGCATTGAAGAACAATATCCTGTACGCCATGATCTTTGTAATGCTGCTCCGCTGCGATTTCCGCAAGCTGGGGAAACTGGGACCGCGAATGATCGCCATCTTCCTGGGAAGTGCCATTACCCTGGGAATCGGTTTCTTCGCTCTTTACCCGCTCTTTGCCGGTTCCTTAGGCGGCGCTGAAAAGACCTGGGGCGCTACCGCTGCTCTTTATGCTTCCTGGGTCGGCGGTTCTGCCAACATGGCTGCGATGCAGGATGCACTTCCGGTGGATGCCGGCGCTTACTCCTGTGCTCTGGCACTGGATACTGCCTGCTATTCCATGTGGATCGCACTGCTGCTCTTTGCTGTAAAATACTCCGGCAAATGGAATAAAGCCTGCAAGGCTGATACTTCCAGCCTGGATGCAGTTGCTGCCGCTGCCAATGCTGAGGTGGCAAAAGAAGCAAACACTAAACCCAGCGCCGCTGACTGGATTTTCTTAATCGGTATCTCTTTGATGGTTTCCGCCATCTCCCAGTGGGTTGGCGCTCAGTTGAATACCATGTTTAACGCAGGCGGACTGGCTTTCTTTGATAAAGGTACCTGTACCACCGTATTCGTTACCATCCTTGGCCTGATCTGCGCAATGACTCCCATGGGCAAGCTGCCGGCAGTCAATGAATTATCCAATGTATACTTATATGCCATCGTTTCCTTACTGGCTTCCACCGCTACTCTGGTAGATTTAGTATCTGCTCCGATGTGGGTTGTTTACGGTATTGCTATTCTGACAGTTCACGTGATCCTGATGTTCCTGCTGTCCAAGGTATTCCGCTGGGATCTGTGCATGTGCTCTACCGCTTCCGTTGCATGTATCGGCGGTTCTGCTTCTGCTCCGATTATCGCAACCGCCTATGACGGTTCCTTCGCCGGTATCGGTGTATTAATGGGCGTTCTCGGTGCAGCCATCGGCAACTTCCTCGGCCTCGGAATGGGTGCGCTGCTGCAGATGTTTGTATAAAAAGTATTTATATTTCAAGGAAAACCTATGAATTGCAATGAAACCTTTCGTTATTTAAATATCGGCCTTCCGGAAGATATTCTCCGCAGAAAACTCTGCGGAGATATGGAAGGCGCTGTCCGGCTCATTGATCAGAGGCTCGCACAGGAGCATATTCCGGACGAGCTTCGGTGGTGCCTCACTGCCGAACGGGAAATGATCCTGCGGCTGCCGAAAGATTATCCCTTTTCCAGAGAAGAAGCTCTTGCCATCATCCGCAGTCATATCCCGGATTATACAGAGGCAGAATTTGATGAAAACGTTGATCTGGGAAAAATCGGCTGGATCTATCTGCATGGGGAGATGCGTTTCTTTGACCGTTTTTTCGACAGCCTGTGTAAGACAGAACCGGAATTTGCCAGACGGGCAGGGGATTTTGGCCACGGCGTGGAAAGTGCCAAAAAAGGAAGTCCTGGGGATCTTCGTTTGAACCGTGTGATGCAGATCATGAAGGAAAAAGGCCATATGTCCAACCGTATCCGCATCCGTGCCAGCGTCCGGGTCAATGATGAAGAATTTACTCCCGGCATGTTTGTGCATGTACACCTTCCTTTGCCGGCCGCCTGTGAACAGCAGAGTGATATCACGATTGAAGCAATGTATCCGGAAAACGGAATCATCTCTCCGGAAGATTCGCTGCAGCGTACTATCTGCTGGGAAGAAACCATGAAGGAAAACCACGAATTCCTGGTGGAATATTCCTACCTTTATACATCTGTTTATCACGATACTGCCGCAATGATTCCGGATCCGATACAGCCTTCCTTCTGCACGGAAGAAGAGGCACCCCACATCGTGTTCACCCCGTATCTGAAGGCACTGACTGCACAATTGTCAGAAGGATGTAAGAACCCGTTGGAGAAAACCCGCCGGTTTTATGATTATATTACCCTGAATTGTAAGTATACCTTCATGCCGGCCTATTTCTCTCTGGAAAATATTGCAGAGAACTGCGCCCGAAATTTCACCGGGGATTGCGGCGTCTTCGCCCTGCTGTTTCTGACTATGTGCCGCTGCGCCGGTATCCCCGCCCAGTGGCAAAGCGGCCTTACCGCAGAGCCGGACTTCATCGGCGGTCATGACTGGGTTCGCTTCTATATTGCTCCGTACGGATGGCTGTACGCAGATACCTCCTACGGTACCGGTGCTGTTCGGGTGGAAAATGAAGAGCGCCGCAGATTCTACTTCGGCAATCTGGATCCTTATCGTATGGTGGCTAACAACGGCTTCCAGAAGCCCTTTTCCATCAAAAAAGAGCACTGGCGCGCAGATCCGTATGATAACCAGCTGGGTGAGATTGAGACTGCCGACCGCGGCCTTAAATTCCATGAATATACCCGCAGTAAGCAGGTGCTGCTGCATGAAGAATTGGAATAATACTTCCTTAATTAAAACGAGAAAACAGAGAAAGAGGAATCCGCCGCTGTCTCCCTGCGGCGGATTTCTCTTTCTCTGTTCTTATTCCTTCGTTTTTTTGTCTTGATTATCATTTCTTAGGCTTTATTTTTCCCGATCAAATATTCATAGTACACAATATCCCGGTATGCTCCAAACTTAAAGCCCACCTCATGGCTGACCCCGCCATAGGCAAAACCCAGTTTCTCATGCAGCCGGATACTGGGAATATTATCTCCGGTAATGACCGAAATAATCACATGAATCTCTCCGTTTTGCTCCGCCAGCTCCATCAGCCGACGCATCAGCTGCTCTCCGATGCCCTGGTGCCGATACCGGCGATCCACGTAAACGGACAGTTCCACTGTCGCATTGTAGGCCTCGTAAATACGGTAATCAGAAAGGCAGGCAAAGCCAACGGCCTCCCCCCTCTCTTCTGCCACAATCATCGGACGATTCTCCCGGTTATGAGCCTTAAACCAGCGTTCCCGCTCCTTCAGGGTCTGAGGTGTAATACAGAAGGAAACCGTGGTATTCTCCACCTCATAATTAAATATCTCCGTCAGCCTCGGAAGATCGGTCTCTTCTGCCCATCGAATTACCATCTGATCACTCCTGTTCTTTCGCATCTGCCGTTTCTGCATTGCCCGCAGTTTTTACCGCCGCTCCTGCTGCCTGCGCAGCATCTCCTTCGGCTTCTGTTTCCGTCTTCTCATTATTCTCTGCTGCCATAATATGAGCCATCTTTCCAATCTTTCCCATCCGGCTGGTATCCACCGGCTCGATGGTGACCTCCGGCTCCTGCGTCTCCTCTGTCCGGGATGCATCTGTCTCCCCGATTTCTGAAGCCGGGCCTTCAGCCGGCCGGCCGTTTTCTCCGGGCACGTCTTCGGTGCCTGCATCCGGGACCATCTCCGAGGCTGTATCTTCTGCTTTTCCGCTTACATAATTTTCCGGATGTTCCTTGGCGTCCTCGATTTTCTCTTCCATCAGGCTCCGGAACTCCTCCATCTCCTCCCGGCTTTCGAACGCGGTTTTGGCGACGAACTGCCAGGTCTTATTGCTGGCTTCCAGAAGGAATAAACGTTCAATCTCCAGAATGCCCAGAATATCCTTAAAGCTGTACTCATTCTTTACGCCTTCCGCTGCCACTTCCATAGTGATTCCCTTGTCCAGAATGGTCAGTTCTACCACCGGGAACCGATTTTCCTTTTCCAGGCGTCCCAGGCCGCTCTTTTTCCAGACAATGCGCTCCTGATTATGGGTGGAGGTCATATAGAACATCATGCCGCCCACCAGCAGTGCAAAAAATACTGAGTTCAGCATTACCAGCAGATTTCCTCTCCCGGTCACTATATTCCTGCCCAGGAACAGGGCCACAAATGCTACATAAACAGCAATGGAAATCATCTTTGTTTTTTTGGATTCATGACGGACTACGTTCCAGTGAATCCAGCTTTTATAATCCTCCTTCACCAGCTGATAAGTCAGTTTTCTCATTTTTTCAACTCCTTATTCGATTCTTTTAAAACCGGATCCGCATCCGCAGTTCCCGATCTATGTCTCTAATCATATCTCACTTTAGTCCCTCTGTCCAATACAAACCGCAAAAAAATAGACCTTTTTTACTCCGGCGCGCTTGAGGACCCGGGTGCAGGCCTCTATGGTGCTGCCGGTCGTGTAGATGTCATCTACCAAAATCACGCATTCCGGCATATTTTTCCCGCTCCCCGCACCCGCATCACGCGGATCTTGCGGTTCTGATACGGCAAAAGCCTTCTCTAAATTTTTAAGCCGTTCGGAAGCGCTAAGCTCCTTCTGCGCCTCTGTATTCCGAATCCGGTAAAGAAGATGCGGTTCCACCGGAATGGAAAGGAGTTCCCCCAGCTTTTCGGCCAATACGCCGGCCTGATTAAATCCCCGTTTTCTCAGCCGTTTGGGGTGAACCGGTACAGGAATCAGGGCATCGGCTTTCATGGATAAAAGAACCGGCCCCAGGCGTTTGGCCGACTCACCGGCATAAAAATCCAGATACTCTCTTTTGTTTTTGTATTTGATGGCTGCCATGGAATGGGCTGCCGCCTCATTATAATTCAAAAGGGCCGTGCCGTACTCAAAGGACCGCCTGTGCCTTTGGCAGTCCGGGCAGTATTCCAGCACATCGCTTCTTACTTCTTTTCCGCATTTTTGACAGACAGGGGATTCTACAAAAGAAAGCCTGGAAATACAGGAAGGACAGATAAGCGCGCCCTTCGGCATTGCGATGTCTCCGCAGACAGGACAGCGCCGCGGAAACAGGGCGTCCAGCAGAATGGACGCCGGCTGTTTTATAGGATTTATCTTTACTCTATTTTGAATGATATTTGCTCCTTTTACCCAAGATTCATAATCTCCTCAATCCGATCCTTAAGTCCCGAATACCGCTTCTGTTCCAGGGCATTGTCCACCATCTGCTGAAAGGTCCCCGGAAGACCCACCAGGCAGACGCAGGAACGGGCCCTTGTGACGGCGGTATAGATTAAGTTTCGAGTCATCAGCATCCGCGGGCCGCTGTAAACAGGAATCACAACAGCCGGATATTCACTGCCCTGGGATTTGTGGATGGTAATGGCATGGGCCAGTTCCAGCTCCTCCAACTGTTTAAAGCTGTATTCCACCCGCTTTCCCTCATCGAATTCTACAGTCAGAAGCTCGGCAAACAGATTGATTTCCCGGATGACTCCCATATCTCCATTGAATACTCCGGCCCCCTTATCCACCGGAATTCCGTACCGGCTGCAGACGGTCCATTCAATCTGATAATTATTCTTAATCTGCATCACCTTGTCGCCCAGACGGAATATCGTGCCCGCCGACTCCTTTTCCGGCTTATCCGGGGAGGGGGGATTTAAGAATTCCTGGAGAATGGTGTTGAGCCGTTCCACTCCCAGAGCGCCCTTGCGCATAGGAGTCATGATCTGGATATCAAACGGTTCCGCATTGACGTACTTCGGAAGCTTCTCCCGCACCAGAGTGATCATGGCGCTTATAATGGCATTGGGATCCTCCCGCCGGATAAAAAGGAAGTCCCTGCTGGGTTTTCCCAGGGAAATCTCCTCCCCGCTGTTGATCCGGTGGGCATTTACGATAATATCGCTCTGGGCTGCCTGACGGAAGATCCGGGTCAGCTTCACCACATGGAAGCAGTCGGATTCAATCATATCGCGCAGGACATTGCCGGGGCCGACACTGGGAAGCTGATCCACATCCCCCACCAGAATCAGTCTCGTCCCCACATTAACCGCCCGCAGCAGCGCATGCATCAGATGAATATCCACCATGGACATCTCATCTATGATAATCACATCCGCATCCAGCGGATTTTCCTCATTCCGCTCAAAATGCAGGGGACCGCTGCGGCCCTTTTCGTTCTCATCAGGCATACCGTTTATTTCCAGCAGGCGGTGAATGGTTTTCGCCTCATAGCCCGTGGCCTCGGTCATCCGCTTGGCAGCGCGGCCTGTAGGCGCCGCCAGAAGAATTTCCATATCCCCCATCTCGAAATACCGGATCAGGGTATTGATGGTGGTCGTTTTTCCCGTTCCGGGACCTCCGGTGATGATCAGAAGGCCGCAGTTCACCGCTTCGATCACGGCCTGAATCTGAAGCTCGTCCAGCTGAATCTGTTCCCGCTCCTGAATCCTGGCCAGATTTTTCCGAATCTGTTCCTCCGGCTCGGATCCGGTGATATTTAAGTCATGAAGCATCCGGGCCGTATTTAATTCTGTATAATAAGATTGGGCGGCATAGACATTCCGCCGCGCAGGCATAGAAGACGTCTCCCCGTCCGGAGCTTCCTGTTCTGACACAGACGGCCGCTCCGTCTTCACCACCAGGCGCTTGTCCATCTGCATGTCCATCAGATGATGCCCGATGGCTTCCGGCTCCACCTGCAGAAGCTCTGCCGCCAGCCCGGAAAGCTCCTCCTCCGGCAGATAGGTATGGCCGTTTGCCGAGGCCTGCAAAAGAGTATAAAGGATACCGCTCTTGATGCGGAAATCTGAATCCGTAAAAATACCGATTTTGGCAGCAATTTCATCCGCCATCTTAAATCCTACACCGGAGATGTCGTCTGCCAGCTTGTAGGGATTGGTTTTCAGCACTGTATACATGGCAGGACCATATTCCTGATAGATCTTCACGGCCAGATTCATGGAAATACCATAATTCTGTAAAAACATCATGGCCTGGCGCATGTCTTTTTTCTCTTCCACCTGCTCGCCGATGGCCATGGCCATTTTCTCGCTGATGCCCTTGATTTCGGCCAGGCGCTCCGGCTCCTCTTCCATAATACGAAAGGTATCGGTTTTGAATTTTTTAACAATTCTGGAAGCTAAAGCAGCCCCGATGCCTTTGATGGCACCGGAGCCTAAGTAACGTTCCATGGAAACAGTATCTTCCGGCACCTTCAGCTCATAATGCTCCACTGCCAGCTGTTCCCCGTAAATCGGATGTTCCGTGATACGGCCTTCCGCTTCCAGAAGCTCTCCTTCTGATATGTAGGAAAAGGTTCCGACCAGAATATATTCCTCTCCGTCCTCGGCGCCGGAAACGCTTAAGACCGTATAGCCGTTATCCTCATTACGGTATTTTATTTTTTCGATATATCCTCTAACTGTTGCCATAACCCTCTATGCGCAGGATCCAAAAGAGTTACCCGTCTGCCGTAATGGCTGAAAGTAACTCTCCGTGGTTTCTTAGTCGTAATTTTTTGTTCCTTCTCCGTGGGCAAACTCAATGAACTTTCCGGTTCCGATAGCCACTGCGGTCAGCGGATCCTCGGCAATCATGGTGGTAATGCCCGTCTTTTCCTCAATCAGAGCATCCAGTCCGCTGAGCAGAGAGCCGCCTCCGGTCAGCACAATACCCCGATCAAAGATATCAGCAGCCAGCTCCGGCGGAGTGCGCTCTAATACATTGTGTACCGCATCAACAATCTGGAGAGCCGGCTCTCTTAAGGCCTCTAAGGTCTCGTCTGAGGTAACCATAATGGTCTTCGGAAGTCCTGTCACCAGATTTCGGCCGCGCACCTCCATGGTCACCGTCTCTGGACGGCGGTAGGCTGCACCGATATTGATCTTAATCTCCTCTGCCGTTCTCTCACCGATCAGGAGGTTGTGTTTCTTTCTCATGTAACGAACCAGCGCCTCATCAAAATCATCGCCGGCGATCTTAATGGAGGTGCTGACTACGGTACCTCCCAGAGAAATCACAGCGATATCTGCGGTACCGCCTCCGATATCTACGATCATATTGCCGCAGGCCTTGGAAATATCAATCCCGGCGCCGATAGCTGCCGCAACCGGCTCCTCAATAATGGAAACCTCTCTGGCTCCGGCCTGGTAGGTTGCATCCTCGACTGCCTTGCGCTCCACTTCTGTGGCGCCGCTGGGAATGCAGACGCTGATTCTCGGTTTTCTGAGCGTCTTTTTGCCCACCGCTTTATTAATGAAATACTTTAACATCTTTTCTGTTACCGTATAATCAGAAATTACACCCTGGCGGAGCGGACGTACGGCCACAATATTGCCCGGCGTTCTTCCGATCATAAGACGCGCTTCCTCGCCGATCGCCTTAATCTGATTGGTGTCGCGATCAATCGCCACTACGGACGGCTCTTTTAATACAACGCCTTTTCCCTTAATATATACAAGGATACTGGCGGTTCCCAGATCGATCCCAATATCATTGGACATCATCATACTTGTCATCCTCCTGCTTTGTGTTCTATGTTCTCTTCATCCCTGTGTCTGATTCTGTATCACATGATAGCTGCCGCCCATCCTGTGACCAGCAGCACGCTTCGCGATCTTTATATTCATGGAAAATATTCATGGAAATTCCCCATGAAAACATGTAACATAGCAGCCATTCATTCAGGCATACTAAACCAATTACTATTATATACAATTTCGTCCTCTTTTCAAAGGTTTTTTTATTTTTTTATTATGTTTATGTTTTTTTAATTCCCGGTACACATTTTTGTCACAAATTCCCTCTATAATACAAGTATGTTATCCGAAAGGATAACAGGCCTTTGTTTCAAGGAACACTTGAAATAATAAAGCTTTTTCATACTCATACCTGCTAAGGGTCAAACCTTAGCAGGCCCCCCTAAACAAGCCGATTTCTTTTTTATATATACCTACCATTCCCAATTAAGAAAAGCAGACCCCCATCGGACTCTCAGCCGATGGGGGTTCTGCTTTTTCTGCGTCAGATGCTTTCCTATATTTTCTTACTGTTATTCTTTCTTATAGTTTCAGACTCCACTCACTGCAGTCCCAGACCTTTGTGGCAAAGCTCTCATAGAAATCCGGCTCATGGCAGATTAAAAGGATGCTTCCTTTATATTCTGTCAGCGCCCGCTGAAGCTCTGCCTTTGCCTCCACATCCAGATGATTGGTCGGCTCGTCTAAGAGAAGCAGATTGGTTTCCCGGTTGATTAGTTTACATAATCTCACCTTTGCCTGCTCTCCGCCGCTCAGCACGCGGACCTGACTTTCGATGTGCTGGGTCGTCAGACCGCATTTTGCCAGGGCAGAACGCACCTGATACTGGGTATAGGACGGGAACTCCTTCCAGATTTCCTCGATACAGGTGGTCGTATTGCCCGGCGCCATTTCCTGTTCAAAATAGCCGATGGATAAATAGTCGCCCAGAGTCACGTTTCCCTCTAAGGAAGGAATGAGACCGAGGATACTCTTTAAAAGGGTGGTTTTTCCGATTCCGTTGGCGCCCACCATGGCAATCTTTTCCCCCCGCTCCATGGAGAGATTCAAGGGCCTGGACAAAGCCTCATCGTAGCCGATCACCAGGTTTTCTGTCTCGAAAATGCATTTTCCGGCGGCTCTGGCCTCCAGGAAATGGAATTCCGGCTTCGGTTTTTCTTTGGCCAGCTCAATGACCTCCATCTTGTCCAGCTTTTTCTGTCTCGACATCGCCATATTTCTGGTTGCCACCCGGGCCTTATTTCGCGCCACAAAATCCTGAAGCTGGGCGATCTCCTGCTGCTGCCGTTTGTAGGCGGCCTCCAGCTGGGATTTCTTTACCTCATAGACCTCCCGGAACTTATCATAATCTCCCACATAGCGGTCCAGGCGCTGGTTTTCCATATGATAAATAATGTTAATGACGCTGTTTAAGAACGGGATATCGTGGGAAATCAGGATAAAGGCATTCTCATATTCCTGCAGATAGCGTTTCAGCCATTCAATATGCTGCACATCCAGATAGTTGGTCGGCTCATCTAACAGCAGGATGTCCGGCTTTTCCAACAGAAGCTTTCCTAAAAGCACCTTGGTTCTCTGTCCGCCGCTCAGATCCGTCACATCCCGATCCAGGCCGATTTCCGCAAGGCCCAGCGCCCGGCCCACTTCCTCCACCTTGGCATCAATGGCGTAAAAATCGTGGTTCATCAAAAGATCCTGGATGGTGCCCAGTTCCTCCATCATGGAAGTCATTTCATCCTCAGAGGCTTCTCCCAGGCGGTCGCAGATCTCATTCATCTGAGCTTCCAGCTCGAACAGGAAGCCAAAGGCGCTTTTTAACACCTCGCGGACGGTCATACCCTTTTCCAGCACAGTATGCTGATCCAGGTAGCCGACCCGGACACGCTTGGACCACTCGACCTTTCCCTCGTCGGGCATCATCTTTCCGGTGATAATATTCATAAATGTGGACTTTCCCTCTCCGTTGGCGCCGATGAGGCCGATATGTTCGCCTTTCAGCAGGCGGAAGGATACGTCCTGGAAAATGGCACGGTCACCGAAGCCGTGGCTTAAGTGTTCTACATTTAATATGCTCATTTCTTCTCCTTGCTTTCGTATAAGGGGGTAATATTCCTTTAGGATAACCGGACAGCTAGTTCCGAACGGTTATCCTAATTATTCTACATGACGCAAGGAGTTCTGGCAAGCACAACATACACGCTTTTTGCTCTATTCACACGGATACGAAAGGCCCCATGCGGACCGCAGCCCGTCCATCAGCTCCATCATCCAGATCGTTTCTTCATGGGGCATCTGCGGGCACTCGATCCGGCCGGCCTCGATGGCATCCAGGCAGCTTATGACCTCGTATTCATAACCCGTCACCTGCTTAGGACAGTGAATCGTCCGGATCGGCTGATAGTTGGAGTCATACACGGTGATGGACTGAGGATTGTTGATATTTTCTACTTCCACATATCCCTTTTCCCCGTAAATAATACCCCGGCGGTCGCTGATCCCCCGCATGGAAGCATTCAAAACCGCCATTTTTCCGTCCTTATAATGAATCGTTATGCTTTCCTGGGCATCTACCCCCGTGTCTGTCATGACCACTGAGCTTTCGATCCTTTCTATTTTCTTTCCGAATGCCATCACAGAAAAGTTCAGCGGGTAAATGCCCACATCCAGAAGCGCTCCGCCGGCCAGCTCCGGTCTTACCAGACGTTCCTTGTGGGTGATGGCATATCCGAGATTGGCAGTCAGAGTGGAAATCTCACCGATTTCTCCCGATGCCAGCACTTCATTTAACATCTCCCGCATCGGCATGTACCGCGTCCAGATGGCCTCAGTCAGAAGCAGGCCTTTTTCCTCGGCCAGTCCTAAGACCTCCCGGGCCTGGGATGCATTTACAGTAAATGCCTTTTCACACAGTACGTGCTTTCCATGCTCCAGGCACAGCTTTATGTGGGCATAGTGGTGCGAATGCGGCGTTGCGATGTACACCAGATCTACCGTTTTGTCCCGAAGCATTTCCTCGTAGGAGCCATAGGCTTTCTCGAAGCCGTATTTCTCTGCAAAGGCTTCTGACCGGGCCAAATCTCTGGCCGCCACTGCATAGCAGGAAAAACGTACGTCCTTCTCCTTCATTCCATTCAGCGTTTCCGCCATCGTCCCGGCGATTCGGCCGGCGCCTAAAATTGCAATATGAATCACGCAGCTGCCTCCTTTTTATATTCTCTTTTTTCTTTCTCTTGATTTCATTCTACATAATATTTTCCGGTCTGGCAAGCGGCAGCCCGGGCGCATTGGCAATAGTAATAGAATTGTAATTACTGCTCACGGGGGAGCTGTCCCGCGAGGTGTTCAGGTACGGTTTCGCACCTGAATCCCGAGTTTTGCAGCGCGAAATCGCATGAAATGCGATTTCTGTGCATCGCAAAGCGTCGTTGCTGGTCAGACGGCTGCTATTTTGGCGGACGTGTGAACAGTAACGAATTGTATCCAGGCTTAATGGGAATCTGCTTGTTATTGCAGCATATGAAATCCGCTGCCATGATAAATTAGGAATAATCCCCCTTGCACTTCCCCGCATAATTATATATGATAGAGAAATCCAGAAGCTGCTGCCCAACTGACGGCGGCAGTCACGGAGAGCGACAGCAAACGAATTTTTCCCTATCAGACACAGGAGACAACATATGTACACATACTCTCTGCCTCAATGGCTGGCATTTTTCTATTTATATTGTTTTTTCGGCTGGATTTTTGAATCCTCCTATGTATCGCTGAAAGAGCACCGTTTCGTCAACCGGGGATTTTTGCGGCTTCCCATGCTTCCGCTTTACGGTTCCGGCGCTGTTATGATGCTATGGGTATCCCTTCCGGTGCAGGACAATCTGTTCCTCGTTTATATTTCCGGCGTTATCGCCGCTACTGCGCTGGAATATGTGACCGGCTATGTGATGGAACGGCTTTTTAAGGTCCGCTACTGGGATTACAGCAATCAGAAATTCCAGATTCATGGCTATATCTGTCTGTCCTCATCTATTGCATGGGGATTTCTGACCATTTTTATGACAGAGATCATTCATCAGCCTGTTTCGGAATTGGTGCTGTCCATTCCTTCCTATTCACTGAACCTTTCTTTGATTCTACTCACGGCTCTGTTTGCAGCCGATGCTTATGAGTCCACTAAGGAGGCTCTGGCTCTGGGACAGGCCCTGGAAGCCATGACAAAGATGAAGGAGGAAATCGAGGAAATTCAGGCAAAGATCCTGGTGCTGAAGGAAGAGGCAGCCGATCATGCTTCTCTTGTACGGGCAGAAGCTGTACATCGTCTCTATGAAATGAAGCTGGAGGCAGAGGAAAAGCTTTCTGCTGCAAAGGAGGAGACAAGGGAGCATTTAGAGGAGATCCGGGAGAACACAAAGGAGCGCCTTTCTCAGCTTACCCTTCAGCTGGAGGACGCACAAAAACGCCGTAAGGCACTTCATTCCGGAACGGGGCTGCGCCGCTTTTACCGCAAAGGACTGCTGCAGGGAAACCCGGGAGCGGCTTCTTCCCGTTTTTCAGAGGCTTTAAAGGAACTGAGGGATATGTTAGAGCAGGGAGAGTAAGAGCTTCCTGCTCTTTCTGTTTTCCTGTGTCTTTTTATGATGTCAGATTCTTAATATCCTCTGCCTGATCCACATCCTGAAGTTCTGACGGATCCTTTATCTCATAAAACTCTGCATCCTCCGGATGCGACAGAATGATACGTTTTCCGCCCCGATCTCCCTCCAGAGCCAGGAGCGCATCCCGGTAGCGTCCGGAAAACCAGGTAGGGTTTCCGGTTTCTCCCTCATAGGAAACACAGCCCAGCCCTTTCGTGTTCTGCTCCATTTTCAAAAGAAAAGCCTCAGCCGTTTCCTCCCGGAGAAAAGGTTGATCAGCCGTAAAGAACGCGTAGCTGTCTTCCGTATTCCGCTCCGCTGCCAAAATCCCGGCCCGGATGGAATAAGCGATCCCCTTTTCACTCTCCGGTGACAGCACGCCGCGTACCGGAAGATCCCGTATCCCCTCCAAAAGCTCCAGATACTGGCTTACCACCAGCACCTCCCAGCCATCATGGCGTCCGGCAATGGCTGCCAGCCGTTCTAACAGATGACGGTACATCGGTTTTTCGTCTATTTCATAAAAAAGTTTATTGGAACCAAACCGGCGGCTGTTTCCAGCCGCCAGATAAATACACGTTATTTTCATTTCGTTTCCTTTTCCAAAAGGCCCATGGCAATTTTTTCGCTGGTCACCGGAAGATCCGTAAACCAGATGCCCGTCGCATTGGCAATGGCATGAACCAGAGCCGGGGCCGGAGTATTGATGACAATCTCTCCGATGGATTTGGCGCCAAAGGGGCCGGTGGGCTCGTAGCTGCTCTCAAATTCCACCCGCAGCTTTCCCATATCCAGACGGGTCGGAATCTTGTACTGCATAAAGGAGTTGTTGAGCATCTGTCCTTTCTCTGTATACTGGACATTTTCATAAAGCGTCATGCCGATTCCCTGCACCAGACCGCCCTCCACCTGAATCCGGGCCAGGTTGGGATTCACCACGGTTCCGCAGTCCACCACTGCCGCATAGTCCAGAAGCTCTACATGGCCGGTTTCTTTGTCCAGCTCAATCTCCACCATTCCCACCATAAAAGGCGGCGGCGAGACAGGGGAGCTGTTGCTCTCTGTCACCTGCAGCGCATTGGTGCTGCCGCACATAGAGCTTTCCGCAATCCGGGCCAAAGAGATACTCCGGCCATCCCGCAGATCCGTCACTCTGTGGCCGTCAAATTCCAAATCATCCTCAGGGCAGTCCAATATTCTGGCGCCTTCCCTGCGTATCTTCTCTTCCAGCTTCCGGCAGGCCTTTTCTACCGCACGGCCGGTAATGTAGGTAGTGCTGGATGCATAGGAGCCGGAATCATAGGGCGAAGTATCCGTATCCGCTCCCGACACGGTAATATCATCTACTGAACAATCCAGACATTCCGCTGCCATCTGAGCCAGAATGGTGTCGCATCCGGTTCCCATGTCGGCCGCCGCAATGGACAGGGTATAAAAGCCGTCCTCATTGAGCTTAATGGTGGCAGAGCCCACATCCACGCCGGAAATGCCGGATCCCTGCATACCCATGGAGACGCCTACGCTTCGGACTTTTCCGTTTCCCATATCCCTTGCCGGATATTTTTCTTTCCAGCCAATCATTCGGGCCGCATGGCTCAAACAGCGATCCAGGGCGCAGCTGTTTGCCTGCTCCCCATAATAGGCGGGCATATATTGTCCTTCCCGCACCATGTTTTTCTCACGCAGTTCTACCGGATCCATTCCCAGGCGCGCCGCCATTTCATTGATCGCAGATTCCACGGCGAAGATTCCCTGGGTCGCTCCGTAGCCCCGGTAAGCGCCGGAGGACATCACGTTTGTATATACCACCTCATAAGCAAAACGGTGAGCCTCCAGGGAGCCGTAAAGCGGAATGGATTTATGGCCCGAAAGTCCTACGGTTGTGGGGCCGTGTTCTCCGTAAGCGCCTGTATTAGACAGGGTAAACAGGTCAATAGCCCGAATGCGGCCATCCTTCATGGCGCCGATCCGCACCGTCACCTCCATCTCATGGCGGGGCGAGGATGCAGTCTGGGACTCCATTCTGGTGAAAATCATCTTGGACGGCTTTCCGGTCTTCCAGGTCACGAATGCCGGATAAAGCTCTGCCACTACAGTCTGTTTGGCGCCGAAGCCGCCGCCGATCCTGGGCTTAAATACGCGAATCTTGGATTTGGGGATTCCCAGAGCATGAGAAAGGATTCGGCGCGTATGGAACACAATCTGGGTGGAGCTGAATACATTCAAACGCCCATAGGTATCTAAAAAGCAGACGGTGCGGAAGGTCTCCATCATGGCCTGCTGACAGGCTCTGGTATGGTAGCTGCGCTCCACCACCTCGTCACACTCTGCCAGAACTGCCTCCACATCGCCGTCGTGGGATTCCCCCACTGCGCAGAGATTTCTCTTATTGTCCGCTCCAACCGGACAGAGGGAACGCCAGCTCTCCTCCGGGTGGACTAAAATTTCATTATCCTTTGCCTTCTTAAAATCCAGAATGGCAGGAAGCACCTCGTACTGCACCTTGATAAGACGCAGGGCCTTTTCCACACAGGCCTCATTTTCTCCGGCCACAATGGCCACCGGATCTCCCACATACCGCACATGACGATCCAGAATCAGACGGTCATAGGGGCTGGGCTCCGGGTAGGTCTGGCCTGCCATGGTAAACCGTTCCTTCGGAACATCCTCCCAGGTGTAGATGGCCTCAATCCCCGGCACCAGCTTTGCCGCTTTCGTCTGGATGGACTGAATCACTGCATTGGCATGGGGGCTTCGAAGCACCTTGACAATCAGGCAGTCCTTGGGTGCCATATCGTCCGTAAAGACAGGTTTTCCTGTCACCAGAGCCATAGCATCTTTTTTCATAACCGGCTGGCCTACTACTCTCATACGGCACCTCCTTCTGTCTGCTTTTCTTTTTTATATGCCAGGAAATTCAACATGCCGCGAAGCTGTCCTTCATAGCCGGAGCAGCGGCAGAGATTCCCGGCCAGATATTCTCTGATCTCTTCCTCGGTTGGATCCGGATATTCACGAAACAGGGCAATGGCATTCATAATCATGCCCGGATTGCAAAAACCGCACTGCTCCGCACCCTGATTGGCAATAAAGGTTCCGAACTCCTTTGCCTCCTCTTCGAGGCCCTCCAGCGTCTCCACCCGGTGACCGGAGGCCCTTGCCGCCAGAACAGAGCAGGACAGCACCGGCTTTCCGTCCAGCATGACAGTACAGAGGCCGCAGTTGGAGGTTTCGCACCCCCTCTTGACACTGTAGCAGCCGTGGCTGCGCACCAGATCAAGAAGCAGGAGATCCGGACTGATCTCCTCTGTTATTTTCTTTCCGTTCAGTTCCATCTGAAGCTTCATGCCTGCCAGCCCCCTTTCCTGCCTTCTGCTTCCTCTTTTTCTCCCTTTTCCTCTTCCCAAATCCGAGTCAGAGCACGCCGGATCAATACGTGAGCCAGATGGCTGCGATAGGCAGCGCCGGCACGCATATTGCCGGATGTCGGAATTTTGTCTGCCGTCTCACGGGCCGCCGCCTCGATTTGAGCTGTATTTACCGTATTTACTGCATTTACTTCTGCAGCATCCGTATTCTGACAGACCGCCGCTCCCAGCGCATCCACTCCTTTTACCGGCACACAGACAGCACGCTGCGGTCTGGCCCCAACTACAGCCCTCACGCCCCATGGGCCGGCCGATACAGCGCAGGTCAGCACCGGAAAGTCCGTCTTGGTGTTCCGGTGGGACAGATAAACACAGCGCACCGGTGTCTTTTTCACAATGAGCCGCACCAGGATATCCTTATCCCGCTTCGATGCGGCAAATTCCTCCAGCGGCATCACGCCGCCTTTATATAATTCCACATAGGAATCAAAAGCCAGAAAGCAGGTCAGCACATCAGAAAAACCATAACGGCCGAAAATGCTGCCTCCCACCGTAGCCAGATTGCGGAACTGAACCCCCACAATCGTCCGGACGGACTCCCGGAATGCGCCGCCGCCAAACCGGTTTAAGCCCTCATGAAGCTCCAGCCGGCGCAGGGTTGTCATGCAGCCGATGGAAAATTCCTCCTCAGTCTCTGTAATCTCATCCAGCCCCAGTCCGGATAAATCGATGGCAGTCTGAACCGTCCGGTTTCCCATTTTCAGCCACAGCATGCCGCCCAGAATACAGCCGTTTTTCTGATTCAGTGCGTAAGCCTGCTCCAGACTTTCCGCTTTCACGTATTCTCTGATTTTCAGCATACGCAGATTCCCTCCCTATCACTCAAAATACCTTTTTCTTACGTCTTTTTCCTATATCTCTTTCTCTTACGCTTCTTTCTCCTCAGGAAGCACCACATTCAGAACAATTGCCACCAGCGCAGCCGGTACAATACCGGATCCGCCGAAAATAAGCTGAATATATTCCGGCAGGTGCGCTAAAATTCCGCCGTTGGAACCGATGCCGTAGCCCAGGCCCAGCGCCACGGATACAATGGTAATGCTTCTGGCCGTCAGCGGTTTTTTCGTAATGAGCTGGATTCCGCTGACTACGATGGATGAAAACATCATAACAGCCGCACCGCCTAAAACCGCCTGAGGCATAATGGAAATCACAGCCGCCAGCTTCGGAAACAGGCCGCAGAGGATCAGGAACACAGCTCCTGTGGCCAGAGCGAAACGGTTTACAATCTTTGTCATGGCAACCAGGCCCACATTCTGGCTGAAGGAGGTGTTGGGAAGAACGCCGAAAAGCGCAGCGAAGCTGGAGCCCAAGCCGTCGCAGATCACACCGCCCGACAGCTCCTGATCCGTTGCCTCACGGCCCATACCGCCCTCCATGACACCGGAAATATCGCCCACGGTCTCCACAGCCGTTACGATAAACATAATCAGGACCGGCAGAACCGCACGCAGATCAAACACCGGCTTAACCGGCATAATTTTCGGAAGAGAAATCCAGCTGGCAGCTGCCACCTTGTCCCAGTTTAAAACCCAGGCCTTGGTATACTCCAGTCCCTCGGCATCCAGCGCTTTCGTCGGAAGCACCATTGCCATCACGGCAGCCGCAATATATCCCACGATAATTCCAATCAAAATCGAAGATGCGCTGGTGATACCTTTTGTCCCATGCTTCAGTGCAATAATCACCAGAAGTACAATCGTCCCCAGCATCAGGTTTTCCATCGAACCGAAATCCTTGGCAGCATTACCGCCTCCGAAGGAATTGACGCCTACCGCAATCAGGGAAAGGCCGATGGACAGCACCACCGTACCTGTCACAACAGCCGGGAAAAATTTCCGCAGCGGTTTTAACATAAATCCCAATACTCCTTCAAACAGGCCGCCCAGAATCGACGCACACATAATGGCGCCGTAGGCCAGAACTCCGCCGCCCATCACTTTGGCGACACTGTTGAATACACCGATAAAGCCGGAACTGGTTCCCATGATAATCGGAACCTTGCCGCCCATCGGCCCAATGGCGTAAAGCTGCACCAGAGTTACGACACCGGCCACCCACATGGCATTCTGAAGCAGGGCAACCTGCATGTCCGCAAACTCACTGCCTGCTCCAATGCCGCAGGCGCCTGTAATAATTAAAAGCGGGGTCAAATTTCCCACAAACATGGCCAGCACATGCTGAAGACCCAGCGGAATTGCCTTCCGAAGCGGAAGCTTTCCGTAAAAATCGTATTCGGCACCTTTGTACTCCATCTGATTCATCTTTCTTCTCTCCTCATCGATTCTTTTGTATTTTGTTCTTATTTAGTATAGCGGATATTCAAAATTTTGTATAGGAAAAATTCATTTTCTCTGCCGCTGCAGAAATAAAAACAGCCTCCCGCCTCAATCAGCGGAAAGCTGTCTCTTTTCTTTATTATGCTCCTTTGGCCGCCTCCAGCGCCAGGTATTCCCGGTATTCCCGCGGGGATATCCCAAGCAGGCTGCGGAAGGCCCTGGTCAATGTCGCATTGCTGCTGTAGCCCACCAGAAGGGCAATTTCTGTAATGCTTAAATCCGTTCCGGACAACAGCTCCTTCGCCTTATTAATACGGGCATACCGCAGATACAGGCTGGGAGAAAGGCCGGTTCTGTGCTTGAACCAGTCACTGAAATACGTAATATTGTAATTCTCCATCCGGGCCAGCTTCACAATGGTGACCGGCTCACTGTAATGCGCTCTGATATAGCGCATGGACGCTGCAGAAGCACACTCCTGGATCTTCTCATACAGCGACTCATACAAAAGCCGGTTATTACGGCTGCCTGCATTGCCCTGCAGCTCTTTCATGATTCCGTCTAACAGACAGGATTCCAGATGTCCCGACGGAAGCACCAGCGGATAATTCACAAGCTCCGCATCCCTCTGCTTTAATTGTTCCTTTGGAATATTTACTACCAGCAGACGGCCCTGATACTGGCACTGATGCGCCAGTCCGGGCGGGATCACGCACACCTCTCCCGGTCCGGCCTTATATTTTAAATTTCCCAAGCCAATTCTCACACTGCCTTTAAGCGGAATCAGAATCTGCGGATACTCATGCACATGTCGTCCGCAGTATTCATTATATGCTGAAAAATAAACATCTCTGTTCATCTGTTCCCTGTCCCCAAACATATTTTCTGTCTTGATACTGTTCTGATTTCTGCTTTACTTATAGCCTATCTTTTTATCCTGTGTCAAGAAAAAACGGCAAAACAGTATGGCCTTTTGATGAATTTTATCACGTTTTTAACACCGCCTTTTGTGCACAATACACAGTTCCGTTTTTCTCATATGGATCTGCCGTCTTTCGGCATTTAGACCCGTCAGCAGATCCGCGGAAGCTGCTGACCGCTCAGCTTTGGCAGAAACCGGATTCCTCCCAGCCGTGTCTTCAGAAATACCTTTCCCGGATGGATTTCCGTCACAGTCCCAATCCGGGCGGCTCCCTCGCCGCCCTCCAAAGCGCGAAGCGCTTCCACAACCGCATCGGCATCTTCCTGCGCAACTACTGCCAACAGCCGTCCCTCACAGGCACAGTACAGCGGATCCAGCCCCAGAAGCTCACAGGCTGCTTCCACCGCCGGTTCCACCGGAATCCATTCTTCTGTAAGTTCAATGGAAAAAGGCATTCCTTCCGTAAATTCGTTTAATGTGGTTGCCACACCGCCCCGGGTGGGATCCCGCATGATACGGACCGTTCCGTTCTCCAGCACTGCCCGGCTTAATTCTTCCAGAGACCGGCAGTCTGACCGCAGAACATCATCCCCCAGAAGACCGGCCCGGGCCATCATAACCGCAGCTCCGTGGCAGCCTGCACTGCCGCTTAAAATAACCGCATCTCCCCTGCAGATAGCGCTGCGCCCCGGAATTTCCGCCCGCTGTATGCCGATTCCTGCTGTATTGATATAAATTCCATCCCCTTTTCCCCGTTCCACCACCTTGGTATCTCCGGTCACTATCGAAACACCGGCCTTTTGGGCCTCTCTTGCAATGGAGGATATGATCGTTTCCAAATCCTCTGCCGGAAATCCCTCTTCTATAATAAAAGACAGGCTCAGGTATTCAGGCCTTCCGCCTGCCATACACACATCATTGACCGTGCCGCAGACGCAGAGCTTGCCGATATCCCCTCCCGGGAATCTCCAGGGAGTGACTACAAAGCTGTCCGCAGAAAAAACCAGCCGTTCCCCGCCCTTAAGCACTGCACCGTCTCCTAACACACGCAGGGCCGGATTATCAAAGGCCGGCAGAATCATTGACTCAATCAGCCGGGAGGTTTTTTCGCCTCCGCTCCCGTAATCCAAAGTTATAATCTCTTTTTTGGCGTTTTCTGCCTGCATCCTGATTTTCCTCCTTACAACGGCTTTGTCTCTTTTCTTTCTATGATATATTTTAGAGGGATCCCGCCTCTCTGCCTCAATCTCCGTTTTCCCACAGGCGGTACCGCCAGGCTGCCGCGCAGGCTCCCTCTCCTGAAACCATGCACGGCCCCACCGGATCCGATGGGGTGCAGCGTTTTCCAAACAGGGGACATTCCCAGGGATTCTTTCCTCCCCGGATCACCTCCCCGCAGCAGCACCCGGGAAGCTCCCGGCCGGCCCTGAGAGACAGGCCGAACTTATGCGCTGCATCCCAGGCTTCATATTCCCTGCGGATCGCCAGACCGCCTTCCGGCAGCTCTCCGATTCCGCGCCACAGGCTGCAGCACGGCTCAAATACCATTTCCGCGCCTTTCTTTGCCAGCTCATTTCCCCGGGGCTTTACCAGCCTGATATATTCGTTTTTAAGCTCCGGTCGGCCCTCTGATACCATCCGGATCAGTTCAGAGACAGAATAGAGCAGGTCTCCCGCCTCAAAACCGCTGATAACAGCCGGGAGGCCGTACTCCTCCAGCAGAAAGCGGAAGGCCTCAGCGCCTGTAATAGCCGCCACATGGCCCGGACATAAGAAACCGTCCACGTGAAAGTCAGGCGCCTCAATCAGGGCGCGCAGGGCCGGCTCTGTCTGCTTTAAAAGGCAGAGTACAGAAAAATTCCGGAGCCCCTTTCGGGCTGCCTCCCGAATGCAGGCAGCCGTTCCCGGAGCCGTTGTCTCAAAGCCGACTCCCAAAAAGACTACCTCCTCTTCAGGGTTTAGCTCCGCCAGGGCAATGGCATCCATGGGAGAATAAACGGCCTCCGTCAGGGCGCCCATGGCCTTTCTTCGAAGCAGGCAGTCGCCCGGTGTGCTGCCCGGAACCCGGAGTAAATCTCCGTAACTGGCAATCCGGATGCCCGGCCGGGAGGAAAGCTCCAAAATTTCATCCATCACCCCGGCCGGGGTCACACATACCGGACAGCCCGGCCCCGAGAGGAGCTTCACCCGTTCCGGAAGGAGACTTCGAAGCCCGGTTCTGGCGATCGCCATAGTATGGGTGCCGCAGATCTCCATCAGACGAACAGGATCTCGTCCGGTCAGGCGGTCTGCCATCTGACGGATCACCTGTTCTGCATTCCCCGGATTCCGGAAAACGGCATCATAGCGCATCCTTCAATTCCTCCAAAAGCTTTATATTTTCCAGTGCCTCTTCCTCTGTCATCTTCTCGATGGCAAAGCCCGCATGCACCATCACATAGTCGCCTTCCTGTACATGCTCCAGATAATCCACGCGTATTTCACGGGTAATCCCTGCTGCCTCTCCCACAGCCAGCGTCCCGTCCATTCTTTTTATTTTCATTGGCAGTGCCAGACACATGCTATTTCCTCCCTGCTGCTGTTTCATATTTCTTCACGGAGCTTCCGCTCCCCGATGGCCAGCTGCCCCAGACACAGGCCCTCATCTCCGGCTGCCACCCGTTTATGGCAGTATACACGGTATCCCATGCCCTTTAAAAGCGCAGTAATGCCGGATAAAAGAAAGCGGTTCTGGAACACGCCGCCGGATAATACTACCGGAAGCCCTTTCCGGTTCAGCTCCCGGCACTGCTCCGCTGCCATGATGCAGAGTGCTTCCATAAAACGGCTGGCAATCTCTTCCGGCGGCACGCCGTTTTCCCAGTCCCCGGCTATGGCCCGGATAAGCGGCCTCGTATCAAACCGTCTCAAACCCTCGTCCATATAAAACTCCACCGGATATCCGGTCTCCCCGTTTTTCGTTCTCTTATTAAACGAAAATTCCGGCTCCTCCCGCAGAGAAACCGCCTCCAAAAGAGCGCCTCCCTCTCCGGAATAGGTAATCTCTGTCTTTCTTAAAATCAAGGCACAGATCCCGTCAAACAGACGCCCCACACTGCTGGCCTGCGGGCAGGAGACCCCGGATGAAAGAAGGGCCTCCACTGCTTTTGCCTTCTTTGGCTCCAGCGGCGCAGCCGCCCCCGGGCAGTCCGCATCCTTTAAGAGAGCCAGTGCAATCCTGCCAATCTCCTGCACGGCCCGGTCCCCTCCGGCCAGTGAAACGGGCCGGATGCTTCCCAGGCGGCGAAACTCTGTCAAATCACCCTCCAGGAATTCTCCTCCCCAGATGGTGCCGTCCGTTCCCATTCCCGTTCCGTCCCAGATGATGCCGAATACCGTTTCTTCCAGCCCGTTATCCGCCATACAGGATGCCATGTGCGCCCAGTGGTGCTGTACCTGCAAAAGGTGAATTCCCTCTCTGGCCGCCATCTGCTCTGCCGCCCTCGTGGAGGCATAATCCGGATGCAGATCACAGATCAGAGACTGCGGTTTGATCCGAAACAGACGCCGGTACGTTTCAAAAGCAGTTTGATAATGCCCAATGGTTTCCATATTCTTCAAATCACCGATATAAGGGCTTAAAAAGATATGGTGCCCTCTGCCCATGGCGAAGGAGGCCTTCTGTTCCGCTCCAAAAGCACACAGTCCGGTCATATCCCGTGAACCGGAGATCGGCTGCGGCGCATAACCGCGGCTTCGCCGGAAGAAGTACGGACCATTTTCCCACTCCATCACCAGAGAATCATCGCACCGGTTCTCAATGGGGCGGTTGTGGAGCAGAAAACCATCGGCAATATCTTTAAGAACCCTTTTGGCCTCTGTCTCATCCGTAAGAACCGGACAGCCGGAACAGTTGGCGCTGGTCATCACAAGCACTCCGGGAGTTTCCGAGCCTCCACCTAATAAAAGGAGATGAAGCGGGCTGTAGGGAAGCATCACACCCAGACGCGGTCCGGCACTGACCCATGAAAGGCTGCTGCGATCCCGTTTTTTCAGCAGCACAATCGGTCGGCGCGGACTTTTTAGAAGCTTTCTTTCCCCTTCTGTTATCCGGCAGAGTCTCTCCGCTTCCTCTATAGATGTCATCACCGCCATGGGCTTTTCCGGACGTTTTTTTCTCTCCCGAAGCCGTTTTACTGCCTCCTCATTTTCCGCATCACAGGCTAAGTGAATCCCGCCGATGCCCTTGACAGCCACGATACCGCCCCCGGCCAGTGTCTGCCGGGCCTGCCGGATCGGATCCGAATCATCCCTTTCATCCGTCTCCATTCCGCACCTTCCCGTTTCATAAAAGACCTTTGGCCCGCACTCCGGACAGCAGTCCGGCTGAGCATGATAACGCCGATCCCTGATATCCCCATATTCCCGGCTGCATGACCGGCACATGGAAAAGCCGGCCATAGAGGTTTCACGGCGGTCATAGGGCAGGCTTCGTATGATTGTGTATCTGGGACCGCAGTTGGTACAGTTGATAAAAGGATAACGGTATCTGCGATCCTCCGGATTTAAAAGCTCCCGCTCGCAGTCCGGACAGAGCGAACTATCAGGCGGAATCAGAGTGGCCTCCTCCTTACGAAGGCTTCTTTCGATCCAAAAGCTCTGGTATCCCTTCAGAGACGGAAAAAATACCGCTTCTGTCTCTTCCACTGAAGCCAGGGGCGGCGGCGACTCCTTTACCTCTTTTATAAAGCCTTCCAAATCCTCCCGTCTTCCCTCCAGCTCTGTCTCCACACCGCCGGAGGTATTCCTCACCCAACCGGAAAGTCCGTATTTCTCTGCCAGACGGTGAAGAAAGGGGCGGAATCCCACCCCCTGCACAATCCCCCGGATTCGGAGGTTCATCCGTTCCCGCTTCATTCCAAAATCCGCGCAATCTGCTCTGACAGAAATCCGGCAAAAGCCTCCATACCCTGCCCATTCCGGCAGCTTATGCAAAACATCGGAGCATCGGGATTTACACTCTCATAGTTGGCTTTCACCCGTTCCAGATTAAAATCAAAATAGGGCAGCATGTCGAACTTATTAATGACCAGGCATCCCGTTTCCGTAAACATCAGCGGATATTTTTCCACTTTATCATCGCCCTCCGGCACGCTGAGTATTGTCATGCGCAGCGATTCTCCGATATCAAACTCTGCCGGGCACACCAGATTTCCGATATTCTCCACGAAAATCACATCCAGATCATCAAGAACAAAATGCGGCAGAATATTCTGAATACTCATAGCCTCGATATGGCAGGCTCCGTCTGTATTCAGCTGCACCGCCGGAATCCCCAGAGACGCAATCCGCTCCGCGTCAATTTGTCCGGCAATATCACCCTCGATCACGCCAATCCGCCAGGTATCCCGAAGCCGCTCAATCAGCGCCGTGATCAGGCTGGTTTTGCCTGTGCCGGGACTTCCCATCACATTAATCATGCACAGCTTTTTCTCTTTTAAGGTATCGCGCACCTGGGCGCTCACATCCTCATTCCACTCCATGATCTGATGAAGAACCTGGATTTCCATTTTTCACTGCCTCCTTTTTCCCACCGCATTCTTTTCCGCAGCATTCTATACTGTCTTTCTTTTCCTCTATTTCCAGACTGTAAATCAGGCATTCTTTTCCTGATAAAACCTTCAGCCGAAGACTCCCGCACCCGGGACAGGCAATCCTTTTCCGGGTGATCTCGCTCTCCTTCCCGCAGTCCCGGCAGAGCACCTTAAGCGGAAGGAGCTCTGCTTCAATCCGCGCGTCCTCTGCCATGGTCCCCTCTGCCAAAACATCCAGATACATCTGAATGCATTCCGGAACGATTCCGCTGAAAGGCCCCAGGCGCAGACGGATCGCCCGGACTTTCGCGGCATTCTGCCGTTCTGCCTCCCGAATGGAATAATCGAGAATCGCTTCCGTTATACTTAGTTCATGCATATACTCCGCCTCCCTGTCATCCACGCTATTCTATCATAAAACCAGCCGACATTCCAGTTTCCGCCAGCCGGATCCGCAAAAAATCATTTTGCCGGAATTCGGATCTTTTTTCCAGCCCCGCCCCCAAATATTGTCAAAGATTTTTAAAAGTAATATAACTATAATAAGGGAGCTTTGGTTTCTTTTTGATGCAGGCGGACGTCCTCTGTACGGCCCCCTGTTTTTGATATAAGACCGAAAAGATGGGAGGTTTTTTTATGGGTTTGATACCGATACTGATTGGGCTTCCGGCCTGTTTTGCTGTTTTTATTTTTCTTTTAAAGGATACAAGGCTGCGGCAGCTGGCCATCTATGGAGGAGCCGCCTGCGTGATGCTTTTAAGCCTTGTTCTGCTGGCCTTCTGGATCCGAAACGGCGCGATCCCCATGCTGCTCTATGAGCAGACAGAGGGCGTTGATTTTGCCATGACAGCTGCTGAGCTGTTTTTAACCGGACTGATCCTGTTTATGAGTATCCGGCACCGCCGGTTTCTTCCAGTCCTTTTGTCTCTGTCCCAGACAGCTTTGGTGCTTTATACGGAGCATACTGCCAGCCTCACAGAGGCGCCGCATATGCTGATTGACCGTCTTTCCCTCATGATGTGTATTATCATCGCCTTTGTGGGAGGACTCATCTGTATCTTTGCAGTCGGCTATATGAAGGGCTATCATGCCCATAATCCCAAGGTGGCGGACCGGCAGTCCTTTTTCTTTTCCATGCTGTTTCTGTTTCTGGCTGCCATGTTTGGGCTGGTTCTCTCCCAGAACCTGATTTGGATGTACTTTTTCTGGGAAATCACCAGTGTGATATCCTTCCTTCTCATCGGATATACAAAAACCGATGAAGCGGTACATAACAGCTTTTCTGCCCTCTGGATGAACCTGCTGGGCGGTCTCGGCTTCGCTGCTGCCATTTATCTTCTGGCATTTTCCGGAGGAAATGTACAGCTGTCCCACGCCGTTTCAAACGGAAGCGCTCTGATTCTGGCCTGCCTCTCTCTGGCGGCTTTAACGAAATCAGCTCAGCTTCCCTTTTCCAACTGGCTGTTCGGCGCTATGGTAGCCCCCACTCCATCCAGCGCGCTTTTACACAGCGCGACCATGGTAAAGGCCGGCGTTTACCTTCTGATCCGCCTTTCCCCGGCTCTGGGCGGCAATATGGCCGGTTTTATGGTATCCATGATCGGCGGCTTTACCTTTATCATTACCAGCATGATGGCAATTGCCCAGAACGATGCAAAAAAGGTTCTGGCCTTTTCTACCATCTCCAATCTGGGACTTATTGTAGCCTGCGCCGGTATCGGCGTACAGGAAACCGTATGGGGCGCCGTATTTTTAACCATTTTCCATTCGGTCAGCAAATCCATGCTGTTCCAGTCCGTAGGCTCCACGGAAAACAGCCTCTATTCCCGGGATATTGAGGACATGCACGGTATGCTTTTACGCCTTCCGCGTCTGACCTACATCATGGGAATCGGAATTGCCGGCATGTATCTGGCTCCGTTTGGCATGCTGATCTCCAAATGGGTGGCTCTGAAGGCCTTTGTAGACTCCGGGAATGTGCTTCTGGTACTCTTTATTGCCTACGGAAGCGCCACCACCATGTTTTACTGGACCAAATGGCTGGGCAAGCTCATTTCCCAGCACCATGCCAGAACCGAGGTAACTGATAAGACTCACCGGGATGAATACTTCTCCATGTTCCTCCACGCAGCGGCCATGGTGCTGTTATGCCTGCTCTTCCCGGTACTGGCAGTCTATATTGTAAACCCCATTGTGGTGGAGCTGTTCGGAGATGCCCATACGGTGCTTTCCATGAGCGTAATGACCACCATGGTCATCATGCTGGTTTCCATTGTAATTGTACCGCTTACCATGTTTTTCGTTTCCAAAGCAGCCCACAGCCAGCTTGTTCCCATCTATATGAACGGCGCCAATGTGGGAGACAACCGGCACTTTGTCAACAGCTTCGGAGAAGAGGAACACTTATATTTGACCAACTGGTACCTGCGCTTTGAGTTCGGACGCAGAAGGCTTTTAAAGCCTTCCATCTACTTCTCGGCCAGCGTCATTGTCGTTTTATTCTGTCTGATGATCGGAGGTGTAAAATAATGCGCGTTCTGTCTGCCCTGGGATTTTTAATACTGGCGCCGTTTATCGGCTGTCTTTTAGACGGCTTTGACCGGATTTTAAGCGCCAGAATGCAGAGACGGGTGGGGCCGCCTCTTTTACAGCCCTTTTACGATTTACGCAAGCTTTTTTCCAAGCAGATGATTGCAGTAAACAATGTACAGCTGCTCTTAAATTTAAGCTACCTGGTATTTCTGATCATTGCCGGGGCCCTGCTCTTTTACGGAACGGATATCCTGATGTGCCTTTTCATTCTGTCAACCGCAGATATCTTTCTCATTATGGCCGCATCCAGCGATTCCTCACCCTATTCCAATATGGGCGCTGCCAGAGAGCTGATGCAGGTAATGGCCTATGAGCCCATTACCCTGTTAGTTGCGGTAGGCTTTTATCTGGCCACCGGTTCCTTCCATGTCTGGGATATTATAAACCAGCCAAAAAGCGCGGTTCTTCTCATGCCAGGCATGCTTTTGGGCTTCATCTTCAGCGCTACGATTAAGTTCCGCAAGTCGCCCTTTGATCTGTCCACCAGCCATCATGCCCACCAGGAAATGGTAAAGGGCCTGACAACGGAAATGTCCGGCTTTAATTTAGCCATCATGAATATTGCCGAATACTACGAAACCGTAATGATTCTGGGAATCTTCTGTCTCTTTATCATTAACAGGAACTGGTGGAGCTGGCCTCTGGCCATCGGTGTCTGCCTGCTTATCTACTTTCTGGAGATTTTGGCAGATAACGCCTGCTCCCGCGTAAAATGGCAGAATATGCTGCAGAGCTGCTGGCTGGTTACGCTGCTGGCCGGAGGTTTAAACCTCTTAGTATTAATGCTGATGAATTAACAGGAGGAATGAAAAATGGGAACAATGTCAAAATCTCCATGGCTTCTGCACTATGATGCCAGCAGCTGCAACGGCTGTGATATCGAGGTGCTGGACTGCCTGACTCCCAAATATGATATTGAACGGTTCGGTATCATCAACACCGGAGATCCCTTTCAGGCCGATATTCTGATGATCACCGGCGGTATCAACAGCCAGACCGAATCGGTAGTCCGCCAGCTTTACAGCCAGATGCCGGAGCCCAAGGTGGTCATCGCCGTGGGAATCTGTGCCTGCACCGGCGGTGTTTTTAAGGAATGCTACAATATCCGCGGCGGCATCGACACAGTCATTCCTGTGGATGTCTATGTTCCGGGCTGCGCTGCGCGCCCGGAATCCATCATTGACGGTGTCGTAAAGGCCCTGGATATTCTGGATCAGAAGCAGAAAGCTCTGGCGCGGCACCGCCAGGCTCAGAAGTAAGGAGGCACCTATGGAGAATATAACCAATGAAATCAGACCTATTACCATGGCAGAATTCTTCCCCACGGTCATACAAATGAAAATGGAACAGTGGCGGCTGGTGCAGATCTGCGCCGTCCGCATAGAAGAAGGATTTGAATTAAGCTATTCCTTTTCCCAGCGGTATCACATGGTAACCCTGCGGCTGGTCACGGGAACAGAGGAGCCAATCTCCAGTATTACCCAGGTTTATCCCTGCGCCTTCCTTCAGGAAAATGAGATGGCGGAGCTTTTCGGCGTTCCCGTTCAGAGCATCAGTCAGGACTATAAACACAAGCTGTACCGGATTGACCGGGAAACGCCGTTTAAAGAAAAGGGGTGAGACTATGGCAAAGAAAAGTATTGTACCGTTTGGACCGCAGCACCCGGTTCTCCCGGAGCCGATTCATCTGGATCTGGTTCTGGAGGATGAAACCGTGGTGGAGGCCGTTCCCAGCATCGGTTATGTCCATCGGGGACTGGAAAAGCTGGTGGAAAAAAAGGATTTTAAACAGTATGTATATATCGCCGAACGTGTCTGCGGCATCTGCAGCTGCGGCCATGGTCTGGGCTACTGTGAGGCAGTGGAGCATGTCATGGGTATCGAAGCGCCCCGGCGTGCCCAGTATCTCCGCACTATCTGGATGGAAATGAGCCGTGTCCACAGCCATCTCCTGTGGCTGGGCCTTCTGGCCGATGCGCTGGGTTTTGAAAGCCTTTTTATGGAAGCCTGGCGTCTCAGAGAGCAGATACTCGATATGTTTGACGCCACCACCGGCGGGCGGATTATCTTCTCTGTCAACTGCGTCGGCGGGGTCTTAAAGGATATGGATGATTCCATGCTGCGCGCCCTTTCCGAAACAGTAAAACAGATGCGTCATGAATTCAAGCCCATTGCAGAGACCTTTCTTCATGATTACACCATCCAGAGCCGCCTGTGCGGTCTGGGTGTTCTGGACAGAAAGGAGGCCATCCTTTCCGGAGCCGTGGGGCCTATGCTCCGCGCCAGCGGCGAGGCTATTGATATGCGGATGCTGGGCTACGGCGCCTACCATGACCTGGCCTTTGTGCCTATCACTTCTTCTGAGGGCGATGCCTACGCACGCTGTGAGGTGCGCTTAAAGGAGACTCTGATGTCCCTGCGCCTCATTGAGGAGGCCATTGACAGGATTCCGTCCGGTGACTTAAGTGTTCCGATCAAGGGAAATCCAAATGGTGAATACTTTATGCGGATTGAACAGCCCCGCGGAGAGGCCATCTACTATGTAAAGGGAAACGGCACTAAGAATCTGGAACGGTTCCGTCTGCGCACGCCTACCACCAGTAATATTGCCCCCATGCTGGGACTTTTAAAGGGATGCCAGCTGGCGGATGTCCCGCTTTTGATTCTCACCATTGATCCCTGCATCAGCTGTACAGAGAGGTAGCGCCATGGAAAAGACAAGATTTATGACCTTTGCCCGGATGGCTGTTAAAAATCTTTTCAAAAAACCGGCCACTGTAGGCTATCCTTATGAGCCGGCCCAATTTCACGAACGGACCAGAGGGCATATTGAAATTCAGGAGGAAAACTGTATCGGCTGCGGCCTGTGCATGCGCTCCTGTCCGCCCGGAGCCATCACCGTAAACCGGGCCGAAAATACCTGGTCCATTGAACGCTTCGACTGCATCCAGTGCGGAAGCTGTGTCAATGCATGTCCAAAGAAGTGCCTGGCCATTGTCCCCGGCTATACGGCGCCGGAAACGGTAAAATCTACGGATACGGTCGAAATTCCGCCGAAACCGGCTCCAAAAGCTGTGCCGAAACCTCCCGCAGCAAATCCACCCGAAAAGCAGCAGCCGAGCACATAAGGTACATCCAAACAGCGGAAACATTTTCCCTGTCATTTTTTCATATCATACGACAAACAGGGTGCTGTCAAATCCCCATTCGTATTTGACAGCACCCTGTGTTTATTTATCTGTGTTCATAGATTCATTATTACAGAAGCTTCTCAACCTCTGCCATTACAGCATCACCCAGCTTCTCGGATTTTGCTCCGGCATCCTCTAAGGAAGTGCCCTTTACTCCGTAGTAGAATTTGATCTTCGGCTCTGTACCGGAAGGTCTTACGCACAGCCATGCATTGTCCTCTAAATCATAGTAGAGAACATTGGAGGACGGAAGGCCGGTCGGCTTCACTTCGCCGGAAGCCATATCCTTGATGGTATCTGCCTTGTAATCTCTTGCGGACAATACCTTATAGCCGCCGAACTCAGCCGGTGTATTGGAACGGAAGTGCTCCATAATCTCCTGGATCTTTGCCAGTCCCTCGATGCCCTTTAAGCCGATGGATTTTACCTCATCCTTGTAGTAGCCGTACTTCTCATACATCTCTACCATAGCATCCCAGAGAGTCATGTTTTTCTCTTTGTAGTAGGCAGCTGCCTCACAGAGTGCGGCAACAGCGGAGATAGCATCCTTATCGCGGGCATAGGTACCGATTAAGCAGCCGTAGCTCTCTTCCATACCGAACAGGTAGGTGCCTTTTCCTTCTTTTTCGTTCTGAAGCACCTGTTTTCCGATCCACTTAAAGCCGGTTAATACTTCGATCAGTTCTGCTCCGTAGCTCTTTGCAACAGCATCCACCAGGTTGGTGGTTACGATGGATTTTACCACCTGGCCGTCAGCCGGGATGGCGCCCTGGGCCTTCTTCTGGCTCAGCACATACTCGCAGAGCAGGGAACCGGACATATTGCCGGTTAACGGAATATATTCGCCGGATTTGTCATCCTTTACATAAACGCCGAGACGGTCAGCATCCGGGTCAGTAGCCAGTACCAGGTCAGCATTCTTTTCCTCTGCCAGAGCAAGACCCAACGAAAAGGCCTCCTTTGCCTCCGGGTTCGGATAGCTTACGGTCGGGAAGTCGCCGTCCGGAAGCTCCTGCTCCGGAACTACATATACATGGTTGAAGCCTAACTCCTTCATCACGCGGCGGGCCGGGATATTGCCGGTGCCGTGAAGCGGGGTATAGATAATGGTAATCTGATCCTGCATCTTGTCAATGGCAGCCTGATTCACTACCTGTGCCTTTACCTGTGCAATATATTTGTCATCAATCTCCGCACCGATGATCTGGTAAAGTCCCAAAGCAGCAGCCTCCTCGGCTCCCATGGTCTTTACGGTGGACAGATCGGTAATTGCCATAACCTCTTCTGTAACGCCCTTGTCATGCGGCGGTGTAAACTGTGCGCCGTCCTCCCAATATACCTTATAGCCGTTGTACTCCGGCGGGTTGTGGCTGGCCGTGATGTTGATTCCGGCGATGCAGCCCAACTCTCTTACAGCGAAGGAAAGCTCCGGTGTGGGGCGTAAGGATTCGAATTTATATGCCTTAATGCCGTTGGCAGCCAGCGTAAGAGCTGCTTCCTGCGCAAATTCAGGCGACATATGGCGGGAGTCAAAGGCAATGGCAACACCTTTATCAGCTCCGCCCTGTTTGATAATGTAATTCGCAAGACCCTGGGTTGCTCTGCGGACGGTATAGATATTCATGCGGTTGATACCTGCTCCGATAATTCCGCGAAGGCCTGCTGTACCGAACTCCAGGTCCATATAGAAACGCTCTTTGATCTCGTTTTCATCTCCGGCAATGCCGCGAAGCTCCTCTTTGGTTGCCTCGTCAAAGTATGGATTATCCAGCCATTCTTTGTAAATTGTCATGTAATCCTTCATGTTTTGCTACTCCTCCTGTGTTTTTCTGAAACTGCAGATCTCTTAAGTTTCATTATAGTATATTTTCACTAAAAAATAAAGGATTTCCTGCTATCGGATGTGTAAAAGGAAACGGTTTCTCTCCTCCTGCTGCTGCTCCAGATTTTTGAGCTTCTCCACATTGCGCGCCGGAATCCACGCCTTGTTGGCATTGTAATAAAAATTCAGCTGCTTCCAGTATTTTTCCGGATACAGAAACAGATAATAAAGATATTCCCGCTCTTTTTTCCCCATGGGAAGGATCCGGTCATAGGAGTCCAGCATCCGCATTCCAAGGCGCAGACTCCAGCCATGCTTTTCCATGACCTTTCGGATAAAATGATAGAGATCCGCAGCCTGCACACCCAGATGCATCCGGTTAAATTCAATGACAGCCGTATAACCCGGTCCCATCAGAATGTGATGCTGGTTCAGCTCGCCGTGGCAGAGAAAGAGATCCGGGGTTCCCTGTTCCCGGCTCATCCGATTAAGGCCCTCCTGCGCCTCCACAGCCTGCTCAAAAAAGAGGTTGAAATTTCCCATGACACACAGCTCAAAATCCGATTTTTTCCGTTTTCCGCTGATGAAATTCCGCGTCCGCTTAAGCTCCCGGTTGTGGCGTTCCATCTCCCGCTCCATGGGTTCCGCCAGAATCGAGCCTAAATTCCATTCCTCTTTAGACTCCACCCGGCGCAGCAGCTTATGAAGGCCTGCAATCTGCAGCACGGCATTTACCATTTCCTCCTCGTCCCGCACATTGCATTCCCGATCCGCATACCAGTCCTTTACAATATATCGGCTTCCGTCCCCGGCTGTGGATAAAAGCTCTCCCTCCCGGTTGCGGACATATTGATCCACACGGCAGCTCCCGCTGTCCTTTAAGACGTTTAATACCTCTTCCTCAAATTCCAGGCGTTTTACGGTTCCTTTATATTCCCGCAGAAGCTTAAGCCCCCGATCTGTCTCGCAGACCCAGGCTCCCCGGCCTCTGCGCAGCGACCCTGTTTCCAATTCATACTGTTCCAGCACCTCTGTGTTTCTATCGTTCACACTTCACCCCTCCAGACAACTTCGTTAAGCTACTTCTAGGGTATGTGCCCCCATCCGCAAATATGTGCATGGACACACGGCTTTTTTATCCTTTAATTTTATCCTTCGAATCTAACAATTCTGTGTTATGGCTTGACAAAACCGGATCCCGGCGATATAGTTTATTTTTGAACTAATCACTATAAGATGCAGGGAGGTGAATCAATTGCTCCAGACACCTGGAAAATTTTTTGAGAAATTCCAGAAAATCAACAAGCTGTACCAGCGGTTTTTCCGGAATGAACTGGCTGATTACGGGTTCACTCCCAATGAGGTCATGGTCCTTTTGTTTCTCCACAACAATGCTCCGGAGTTTGATACGGCCACAGATATTGTCCGATGCAAGGGAATTTCCAAGGGACTGGCTGCCCAGTCCATTGACTCTCTCTGCCGGAAGGGTTACTTAGTGCCGTTCCGGGATCCCCGTGATCGGAGAATCATCCATTTAAAGCTCAGCGAAAGCTGCTTTCCCATCCGGGAGCGGATTGAAAAACGCCAGAGCGAGCTGTTTTTTCATATCCAGCAGGGCATTTCCCCCGAGACCTTAAAAATTGCCTATGAGACGATAGAAAAGCTGACACAGAATACAGAAGCATTATTAATGAAGGAGGCACATCATGAAGAATAAACAGAATCTGCGTCCCGCCCATTCAGCCTCTGCTTCCAAAGAGGCAGATCTGGGCCGGGATCCCATCGGAACCCTGCTTTTGAGCCTGGCGCTGCCGGCTATCACGGCACAGATCATTAATCTTTTGTATAACATGGTTGACCGGATGTATATCGGCCATATCCCGGAGATTGGACCGGATGCCCTAACCGGAGTGGGAGTTACCATGCCGGTTATCATGTGCATCTCCGCCTTTGCTGCACTGGTCAGTATGGGAGGTGCCCCCCGCGCTTCCATTATGATGGGAAAAGGACACCCGAAAGAAGCAGAACGGATTCTCGGAAACTGTACCTCCATGCTTTTTGTCATCGCAGTCGCCCTGACCGCCCTGTTTCTGACCTTCGGAAAGTCGATTCTCCTGATGTTCGGAGCCAGTGAAAATACGATTCTGTATGCCTGGCCTTATATGCAGATTTATGCCTGCGGTACCCTGTTTGTCCAGATGGCGCTGGGCTTAAACGCCTTTATCAATGCCCAGGGCTTTGCAAAAATCGGCATGATGACCGTAGCGATCGGCGCGGTCTGCAATATCATTCTGGATCCGATTTTTATTTTCGGACTGAATATGGGAGTGCGGGGAGCTGCCCTGGCAACCATTATTTCCCAGGGTGTCTCCTGTATCTGGATCCTGAAATTTCTGACCGGAACGAAGACCACGCTTCGGATTAAGGCGGCCAATTTGAAGCTGGATGGAAAGATTGTTTCTGCCTGCGTTTCTCTGGGACTGGCCCCTTTTATCATGCAGTTTACGGAAAGCGTCCTGTTTGTCTGCTTTAATACCAGCCTGTTAAAATACGGCGGGGATATTGCAGTGGGTGCCATGACGATTCTATCCAGCGTCATGCAGTTTTCCATGCTGCCTCTGCAGGGCTTAACTCAGGGTGCGCAGCCGATTATCAGTTTCAACTACGGCGCAGAAAATATCGACCGGGTAAAGCAGGCTTTCCATCTGCTTTTGCGGGTGTCCCTCTGCTACTCCACCTTCCTGTGGGCTGTCTGCATGTTCCTTCCGAAGGCGCCCATCGCCATTTTTACAAGTGATGCCCAGCTTACGCAGTTCACCGTGTGGGCCATTCGGATCTATATGGCGGTCTCCCTGATTTTTGCCATTCAGGTTTCCTGCCAGCAGACCTTTATTGCGCTGGGAAATGCGAAAACATCGGTATTTCTCGCCCTTCTCCGGAAGGTAATTTTGCTGATTCCGCTGATTTTCATTCTTCCGCACCTTTTCTCCGATAAGGTGTTTGCTGTATTTCTGGCAGAGCCGATCTCGGATACGATTGCAGTGTCTGTGACGGCGGGGCTGTTTTCCAAGGAGTATCGGAAGTTGGGGAAAAAGGGGGAAAATTAAAAAACACCACGGAGGACTTAATATGCACATTTTAATCATCGAAGATGAAACCCGGCTGGCGGCTACTCTGGCCGATCTGCTGGATAGCTCCGGCTATGAAACCTCCCTTGCCCACAATGGCCTGGACGGTCTGGCGCTTGCAGAGAGCGGCGGCTATGATGCCATCCTCCTGGATGTGATGCTTCCCGGGCTGGACGGGTTTGAGCTTCTTACCCTGCTCCGGAACGCCCGGATCACGACTCCCGTACTGATGTTAACCGCCCGCTCAGACCTTTCGGATCGGGTCAGAGGACTGGATGCGGGAGCCGATTACTATCTGACAAAGCCATTTGAAAATGAGGAGCTGCTCGCCTGCCTCCGCACAATCCTGCGGCGCACAGGGGAGGCGCCGGCCGAGACATTAACATTCGGCGATCTGAGTTTAACGCTATCTGCCTCCAGGCTTTCCTGCGGTTCCCACGACACCGCGCTGAGCGCAAAGGAGCTGGAACTGATGCGCCTTCTGATGCAGAATAAGGGACAGCTTCTATCCAAGGAAACTCTGCTTTCCAAGGTATGGGGATATGACTGTGACGTAAATGCCAACAGCGTTGAGGCCTATCTCTCCTTTCTCCGCAGAAAGCTGGCTCTTCTCGGTTCTTCTGTCCGTATCCGGGTGGTACGGAATCTGGGATACCGGCTGGAAGAGGAAAACCAAATGGAGGGTGAGTCATGATTCAAAAACTGAGATGGAAAATGACAGCTATTATGATGGCCATTGTCACGGTTCTTTTGTTGGCTGTTTTCGTAATGCTCTACAGTTCCTCCTGCGCTTCCTATCAGAGACGAAGTTTTGAGGCGCTTCGGGCGACAGTCCGGCGGGCCGTTCCCAAACCTATGCCGCTGCCCGCGGACCACCGGGGGCCCGGGCCGCGTGATGAACTTCCCATGCTTCTTTTAGAAGAGCAGGAGGACGGAAGTCTTCTGATCCTAAGCAATCGCCTGTTCCCGGAGGGGGAGCTGGAGAAATCTGACGCAGAGGCGCTGATTGCTCTGATTAAAGCCTCCGGAGAGGACTATGGACTTCTGAAGGACGAACACCTTCGCTATCTGCGGGAAACATACCAGCAAGATCAAACTACCCGGTATGCAATTACAGATACCTATGCAGAAGAACATGCCCTGAAATCGCAGCTTATCCATTCTGCCGTCATCGGCAGCTTTGCTTTGACGGTATTTTTCTTTCTTTCACTCCTTTTATCAAAGTGGGCAGTCCGGCCGGTGGAAACAGCCTGGGAACAGCAGCAGCAATTTATATCTGATGCCTCCCATGAACTGAAAACACCTCTCACCGTGATTCTTGCCAATGCAAACCTGGTGCTTCAATCCGAGCCGCAAAAGGCGCCGGATGGCCGGCAGAACCTGCTGCGCATCCGTCATATTCAAGCAGAGGCCCTTCGGATGAAGGAGCTGGTTGAATCCCTTTTAACGCTCGCCCGCAGCGATTCGGGCCGGGAATATACGCCCCATCAGCCGCTGGATTTGACCGACCTGGTAAACGCCGGACTGGCGGGCTTTGAACCGATCTTTTTTGAGGCCGGAAAAAGCCTCTCCTCGGAAATCGAGGACGGAATCCGAATGAACGGCGATGAAAAAAAGCTCCGGCAGCTGTTGGAGATTCTCCTGGATAATGCCTGCAAGTACAGCAAAGACGGAGGACTGATTGAGGTCCGCCTTGTCCGGCAGCCGCAGCGCCATAGCCGGGAGGTTCTTCTTTCGGTCACCAGCGAAGGAACTCCGCTCTCTGCCGAGGATACCAGACGGATCTTTCTTCGTTTTTACCGCGCAGATCCTTCACGCGGCCTGGTTTCCGGCTACGGACTTGGATTATCCATTGCCCGGAATATCGTAAAGGAGCACCGCGGAACCATTCAGGCCAGGTCTGACGGAAAAGAAAAAAATACGTTTCTTGTGACGTTTCCTATATAAAAATGCAAGCCTTTTGCTCATTCCTTTTCGGAATTTCCGGAAGCGCCTTCTCCCGCCTCTGAGGGTGCTGCTCCTTTTTTCTCAAACATTCCCTCCTCTTTTCTCTCCGGCGGCATCCCACCGCCGGCTTCTCCGTTTCCGGGCCGTTCCCCCCGATCTCTTCCTGCCTCCGGCGTCCACTCACCATTCCTTTCTTCTCCCGGCTTTCCATGACCTCCCCGTCCGCCTCCAAAGCCTCCGGCAGGCTGAGTTCCCGAATGATTTATGATTCCTTCTATGGAAATTTCCGCTGTCTCTTCCCCGCATGCGAGCTGGAACGTACTTCCTTCCGACAGCTGCGGCGAACTGAAAATCAGAACCGAGAAATCCTTTTCGGGGGTGTATTCCAGCAGATAAGCATTTCCCTCTTCTCCTGCTGTTTCCTCCGCCCCGACAGCTTTTACCGTTACAGTTGTCCCCCGGCTCTTTTGCGTCTCAAAAAAGCGGATCATCACAGGCTGTGCGGATGCTTCGGAAAAGCTCTGAAACATTCCCGCGCTTCCCGTTCCCACAAAGGTTCCTCCGGAAATCGTTCCCGTCCCATTGTAATCTATGATCCCGTTTCCGCCGTTTAACGGCCCTTCTACAAACACGGAACCTCCTTCCATCAGGAAATCACCGTTGGAATCGATTCCATCTCCTGAGGCGTTGACCCGGATCTCACCCCCGGCAATACGGATATATGCGCCCTCTTCCACGGCAAACGGATCACCTCCCCGTCCTCCGTTTCCGGAAGAATCGGCTCCGCCGGCCGCATTGATGCCGTCATCCTCTGACACAATCGAAATCGTTCCGCCTGTGATGTCAATGGACAGCCCCTCTAACCCCTCGTAGCTTTCCTTCGCCGTAATGATTCCGCCGGAAACCTCCAGGTGGTTGTCTGCATGGACTGCATCATCTCCGCTTCGAAGATTTAAGCTTCCGCCTGCAAGCTTTACATCCCCGTTGCTGTGGACCGCATCATCCTCTGCATCCACAGTTATGGTACCGCCGCTTATTTCTGTCAGCGTTTCCGATTTTATTCCCTTTTCTGTGGAGGTAATATTCAGCTCGCCTCCGGTGATTTTCACATAGCCTTTTTCGGCATCGCTGTCATTGCTGGACTGAATTCCGTCTCCGCCGGCTGTGATGGAAATATTTCCGCCTTCCATTTCCACGGAATCTTTTCCCTTGATTCCGTCATTGACAGCCTCAATCACATAGGTTCCGGAACGGATGGTGACATCATCCTTTCCGCGAATTCCTTCCTCGTAGTTTCCGTTTACCGTCAGACTGCCTTCTCCATCCAGAATCAGGTCATCCTTGCTGAAAATGGCCGCGTTCGGCTCATCAGCGCCTGCCTCTGTGTAAACGTAAGCAGTTCCGTCGGATACCGCATTTTCACTGCCTTCTTCCAGGAGAATCGTAAGGCTTTTACACTGCTCCCCGAATATCGGAGAAAAATCGGAACTGGAAATGGAGAATCCGTCCAGAATCAGTGTTACATCCTCATCTCCGGCATCGACCAGAATTCGGCCATCCGAAACAGTACCGCTTAACCGGTAGCTTCCTCCCCGGGAAATCGTAAGAACCGCACCGCCGGCAGATGCTCCCGCTCCATCTATGGCAAAGCCGGAGTCCGCAGCCGTAATTACAGTTTCTCCAAAAGTTCCTGCGCTCCCTGCGCCTGTACTCTCACTTCCTGCCCCCGTCTGATTCGCCGTATTGCAGCCGGCCGCTGCCAGGCAGGCAATCCCCAGAAGCCCTGCTTCCATTCCTCTTAACAAATGTCCGGCAGCCTTGCCTCCCCTGGCAGCCCCGCTTATCTGCCATCCTGCCTTTCTTTCTGCCAGACGTTCTTTTTCTCTTCTTTTCTTCAATGTATCTGCCTCCTTGTCCTGTTTTCGTTTCTCCTGCGGCTATTCTTCTTTTACTGTCTATCCTGTCGTTTTTTCCCTATCTTTCTCTTCTTTAAGCAGTGTTTCCTACAGCTCTTCCCTGCTTTCCGGAATCCGCCCGCAGACAATCGTTAGGTTTCCGTTTCGGCAGCGGATTTCATCCAGCATCTCTTTTTCCTGCGCCTCATTCTTTAAGTCAATCCGATAACACAGCTCATAAAGGCTTCCCATGTTAACCGTTTTCACCTTCATCAGCTGATGCTTTTTCACATATTCCTCAAAGATATCATCGAAAATCCCCATATAATCCAGATTTTCCGGAATGGTGACCTTTAACTCTCTTGCCGTCCATCCCTGACGGCCGATGGGAAGGGAAACCAGCAGGATCATCGCGGCCCCGACAAGAAACGCCAGCATAACCGCCATAGTGAGATACCCCATTCCTGCCGCCAGGCCCACCGCCATGGCCAGAAATACGCTTCCGATTTCTCTGGAATTTCCCGGTACGGAACGAAACCGCACCAGACTGAAGGCGCCCATCACCGCCACTCCGGTCCCCAGATTTCCGTTTACAATCGTAATAACAGTCTGCACTATCACCGGAAGCAATGCCAATGTTACAATGAAATTTTTACTGTATGTATTTTTGTAGGTGTGAAGCGCAGCCAGGAAAATCCCCAATGCCAGAGAGGTTCCCATGCACAGCAGCAGCTGGTTCATGGTCAGCGCTGCGGCTCCATTTTCTGTCAATATACTGCTAAGCACAATGTCTTCCTCCCTCTTCTGCCTGTCTTTTGATCAGGACTTCTTTATAGTAGGTACCGTATTTGGAATAGGAAATAGGGTAAATCGACAATTCCGAGAAAATACGGCTCATCCAAAGGGGCATTGCGCCCGGAATTTTTATTTCCATTAAGATTTCATCAGGCTTTAAAAGGCAGATGCCGGAATCGCCCTGGGCCAAATCCAGCCGGCTGTCACGGCAGCGGATCCGGCGGTCAAAGGTGACTCGAAGCTCCGGATCCGTTTTGCCGAAGAAAGCCATCCGGTCATAGGCCACATAGGCCATGGGCTTTAACCCGTACCGTTTCACCGCATAATCAATTTCCTTAAAAATCTGGTTCCTGTTTTTCGGCGGGAGTCCTTTGTAAAAATAATTTCTGGCCTCTTCTAAGGTCATTTCCATTCTCCGCTTGTATACGATTCCTCCCGTTTTTTTCTTAAGCTCCGCATAGACCATGGAGGTATGATTTACCGTGCCATAGGCCCGCAGGCGCACCTTTTCTTTATAATCCGGCTTTTCAATGGAGCTTCGGATCAGTTCATAATTTTCCGTGTCAAAATAAATATTTGATATCGTATGCCGTCCATAACGGTCAGCAGACATCCATTTCACCATCTCACACATCAGGCTGTGATACTGCGGACAGGTCAGAAGGTATTTCTTCTCATAACGCTCAAAAATTTCCTGTGCCATGTTCGTTCCTCCTTGCTGCTTTGAAACTGCTGTTTCTATCTTCCTTCCTGTACATGATCCTAACAGCCCAAGCTTAAACAAAGCTTAAAAAAATCCCCGCAAACCGTGACTTTTCTGTGAATTCACGATTTACGGGGATTCAAAATTTTATTTTTCACTTTCGATTCCGGCAATCCGGAAGAGCGTTTCCTTCTCATTGTCCTCCGGATGTTCCAATACATGAGAAAACAGGGTATTTAAGTTTTTTCCCAGGCCCGGCCCCGGCTTTATGCCTGCCGCAATCAGATCATTTCCGGTGACTGCCAGATTTTTTAATCGGATGCAGTCTCCTCTCAGGCGGATCTGAGCCGCCAATGCTTTCAGACGTTTTACATGCTCTGCTCCGGCCGGTTCCAATACCTCCTTCATTTCCAGAAGAAGAGTAAACAGGCTGTCCTCCATGGCACTCATTGCCCGGCGCAGAGCCGCCGGATCCTCCTCAATTTCCTGGAAAAACCAGCGGATCAGGGTCCCGGCGCGGCTGATGGTGTCATTGTCCAGCTTCAGCTCCCTTAAGATTCTGACAGCGGTCTTCTCTCCCGCATCCAGAAGAAAGGCCGCCCAGCGAACAGCCCTGTCGGATGGGAGTCCGGCAGCCAGGAAAAGGCGCTCCGGCTCCTTTGTCTCCCGGAATGCCTCCGGAAAAGAGGGGGAAATATACCGGCTCATTCCCGTTTCCTGCGCCATCCCGATCCGTTCCGGATGACCCGACAGAAGCGTTTTGGTAAGCTCCGCCTGAATACGTTCCTTGCTCACATGGGCCAGATTGGGCGCAATGGCATGAAGCGCCTCCCAGGTTTTAGCTTCAATGGTAAAATTAAGCTGGGCAGCAAACCGGATGGCCCTAAGAATGCGCAGGGCATCCTCGGTAAAGCGCTCCATGGCGTTTCCCACACAGCGCACAATCCGGTTTTCCAGATCCTTCCTTCCTCCGAATACATCCACGATCTCTCCGCCCAGCCCGCAGGCCATGGCATTGATGGTAAAGTCGCGCCGCCTTAAATCCTCTTTTAAATCTTTGGTGAAGGCCACCTCTTTGGGATGCCTTCCATCCTCATATTCTCCGTCAATTCGGTAGGTGGTAATCTCATAGCCCACATGATCCCGCATCACGGTGACGGTTCCGTGCTTCAGTCCTGTGTCGATGGTTCGGCCGAATACAGCCTTCACCTCTTCCGGATGGGCGGAGGTGGTAATATCCCAGTCTCCCGGCTCTCTTCCCAGCAGCGTATCACGGACACAGCCTCCCACAGCATAAGCCTCATATCCGCTTTCTGTGAGCTGCTTTAAAATCCATTCCACCTGCTTCGGTATTTCCATCTGCTTCGGTTCCACCATCCCGGCCTCCTTTTTGCATCTGCCGTGTCATTCTGTGCTCTTTTGCCCTCCGCAGGGCCGCAAGGCGCAGCTAAAAGCACTTTTTAATATGCCTTGCCCCAGTATACCATCTTCACAGCCGGCTTTCCGCAGCATACGCAGGTATCAGACAGGGTTTCCTGGGCAAACGGCATACAGCGGGAAGTCACGCCCACCGTCTCTTTTAATTTATCCTCGCACTCCTGGCATCCGCACCACATAGCTTTGATAAAGCCCGGCTTATTGTCTGCCAGATCCTTCATCTCGTCCATGTTTAAGGCTGCATAGGTGTGAGAATCACGATGTGCCTTTGCGCGCTCAAACATATCCTTCTGGATAGTCTCTAACAGCTCGCCCACCTTCTCGTTTATCTCATCTAAGGAAACGGTAATCTTTTCATGGGTATCACGGCGTACTAATACAGCCTGGTTCTCGGCAATATCTCTCGGTCCAATCTCCACACGTACCGGAATTCCTCTCATCTCAGACTCGCTGAACTTCCAGCCCGGAGACTTGTCGGAATCATCTACCTTTACCTTGAAGCCGGATAATACGTCCTTAATCTCAAATGCCTTATCCAGAACGCCCTCTTTATTCTGCTGAATCGGAACGATCACTACCTGAGTCGGAGCGATTCTCGGCGGCAGTACAAGACCGTTATCGTCACCGTGTACCATGATAATGGCGCCGATCAGACGGGTTGTAACACCCCAGGAGGTCTGATGGATATACTTTAATTTATTGTCCTTGTCCAGATACTGGATGTTGAATGCCTTGGCAAAGCCATCGCCGAAGTTATGGCTGGTACCGGACTGCAGGGCCTTTCCGTCATGCATCAGAGCCTCAATGGTGTAAGTAGCTTCCGCACCGGCAAATTTCTCCTTATCTGTCTTGCGTCCGCGTACCACCGGAATAGCCAGCACTTCCTCACAGAAATCAGCGTAGACATTTAACATAAGCTCTGTTCTCTCCTGTGCATCCTCATAGGTGGCATGGGCCGTATGGCCTTCCTGCCATAAGAACTCTCTGGAACGCAGGAACGGTCTGGTAGTCTTCTCCCAGCGGACAACCGAACACCACTGATTGTAGTTCTTCGGCAGATCGCGGTAGGACTGCACGTCCTTTGCATAGAAATCACAGAACAGCGTCTCAGAGGTCGGTCTGACACACATTCTCTCCTGAAGCGGTTCTAAACCGCCCTGAGTTACCCAGGCCACCTCCGGGGCAAAGCCCTCTACATGGTCCTTTTCCTTCTGAAGCAGGCTTTCCGGAATAAACATCGGCATGTAAACATTCCGCACGCCGGTTGCCTTAAATCTCCGGTCTAACTCTGCCTGAATATTCTCCCAGATGGCGTATCCATCGGGTTTAATTACCATACATCCCTTTACGCTGGAGTAATCCGTTAACTCCGCTTTCTTTACCACATCCGTATACCACTGCGCAAAATCCACATCCATGGATGTGATGGATTCTACCATTTTCTTGTCCTTTGCCATGACGAATCTCCTTTTCTATTTTTTCATTGTTTTCCTTTACCAAACAAAAAAGCCGTCCGATCCCTCTAATCCTCAGATCAAAGGGACCGAATGGCTTAAAATTCGGCGGTACCACCCTGATTAACCGGGTCCGGCCAAAGGAAGGCTTGGTTTCTTCTTTCGCTTCCTGCCCGTTTCCGGTTCACTCAATTTCCGTTAACGCCGGATTACGATACACTTTCATGTATAGCTCCGGGACCGGTTCAATCCTCAGGGACACAGGAATCTCGCACCAATGATTCCCTCTCTGGATGTGTGTCAGGATTTACTGATTCCCTTCATCGCCGTGATTACTGTATGTTTGGGCTTTGCAGCTCAGTTCTTTGATTTTACGCCATGTTGGCGGGTTTGTCAAGGGATGACGGGGCGCAGCAGCGGTAAAGAATAAAATAAGAAAACCAACTGCATTTAATCCTGATTCTACACTTCTGCGTTTAAACCACAATGGTGGCAAATTTCAGATGAGTTATCCACATCTCATAAGCATGGTTTAC